>Ga0172367_10001898_pt1 | contig 29553 bp, 26 predicted proteins | sample Lak10m_FD_114542 | JGI IMG/M metagenome (GOLD analysis project Ga0172367, IMG submission 114542) | Freshwater microbial communities from Kabuno Bay, South-Kivu, Congo - kab_022012_10m | ecosystem: Environmental > Aquatic > Freshwater > Lake | place: Democratic Republic of the Congo: South-Kivu...
GACAAGGCGCTTTTACCTTATTATCAAGTTTCAGATGAAAAGTGCCTGCCCCAGCTTTCTTCACTACAAAACCAAGGTTAGCTGCGGACAAGGCGCTTTTACCTTAATGTACTTTCAGAGGAGAAGCACCGGTCCCAATTTCCGCTGCAACAAATCACAGAACAATTGGGTCACGGCGCAAAATTCCTTAACTGTCAATTCTACCAAAACTTCTCAGAATTTCAAATCCCGGAAAATCTTTACCACGGCCTTCGTCGCGAGCGTTGTGAAAATCCGCGGCGCGGTTCAAATTTCTGCTGTCTGACGCGTGGCGCAAAAGGCTTGCGGCCGGTCTGCACAACAAGTCCTGGCGTGAAAGAAATCGCAGGAAATTCAGGATGCTTAGAGATCGGCAACGACCCTTTGATCAGCTGCTCAATATCACGAATATCACGTCGCTGGTCCGGAGTCGCAAATGAGATCGCATGCCCTTTTTGCCCTGCGCGGCCCGTGCGGCCAATGCGGTGTACATAATTTTCAATATCTTCCGGAAGATCATAATTGATCACAAGCTCGATACCCGCAACATCAATACCCCGAGAGGCGATATCGGTCGCAACCAACACCTTGAACCGTCCAGATTTAAATCCGTCCAAGGCTTCTCGGCGCTGGGACAAAGAACGGTCAGAGTGGATTTCCGCGGCGCTATGCTTCATCGCCCGGATAGCTGTGGTCAACTTGCGCGCGTTATGCTTCGTGCGCGAGAATAACAAGATCGGCCCATGATACTGCGCCAGGATCTTTTCCAGAAGTTTAATTTTGGAATCTTTAGGGATGATAAAGACTTCCTGAGTGACACGCTCTGCAACCGTGCCTGAGGGCGCGATCTCAACCGATACCGGAAGCTTCATATATTTTGAGGCGATCTCCATGATAGCTTTCGGGATCGTCGCGGAAAAAAGCATGGTCTGCCGCTCACGCGGGACAAGGCGCAAGACTTGATTGATCTGTGGCGCAAAACCCATGTCCAACATGCGGTCAGCCTCATCCAAGACAAGCATGCTCACATCGTTAAGAGAAATATTACGGTGCTCAACATGATCGAGCAAACGTCCCGGTGTCGCGATAATGATCCGCGGGCCTTTGCGCAAAATACGTATCTGATCGTGCATCGACGCTCCGCCGATAAGACAGCTGGTCCGCATTTGGAAGGCGTGCGCAAGAACGCGGCAAGCTTCATCGATCTGGACCGCGAGCTCTCGCGTAGGGGCCAGGACAAGACTCTTCCCTTTGCCTTGAACCAATCGCTGGATCATGGGCACAGCAAAAGAGTGTGTTTTTCCTGTTCCCGTCTGCGCAATACCGATCACATCCTTACCGTCGATCGCTAAGGGAATCGCCTTGCGCTGAATGGGTGTCGGGGTTTTGAATTTTAAACGATCCAGGACATCCAGGATCTTGGGCGCGATCCCTAGCCCTAAAAAACCTTGACCCGACGCGGGTGGTTCCGGCGAAAACTGACCTATGTTCCCTTGTTTACTCTGCATAACAATACCTTCAATCTTTCTATGGTTTCAGCCGTGTCTCTTCCCGGCCCACAAGAACGTGCGCACAAATAAAAAATGCCCCCAAGGTTAGTTATCTCCCTGGCGGCGTCAAGACACTCTAAGCTTTAGGCGTATTATACTCGTATATTGGCGTCGGTCAAATAGAATCTTTGGCCCGCGCAAATTCTCCTCAATGACCCGTGATCAGATGAAACGGCATCGAAACGATCTCCCACATGCTTTTGGCGCCTGTTTTTGTCGCTCCCCAAGCTGCCGAAACAGTATTGTTGACCTGCGAAACGACCGGGATGACCGTCATGTGCAAAAGCTTCCCGATCTCTGTGTAGCGAAGGGCCTCAAAAACGATCATGCGAACAACTTCACTGCCGTTGCGTAGATTGACAAAGGTCGCGTTCTTGATACGTACCGGATAGGATGAAGTTTTCTTCTTTCCGGACGCGTAATCAAGAAAATTAACTTTTGCGATGCTGACCATCATCACATCGAAATAAAACGGTGTTTGGCTCTCGCTCACGGCCTCGGTTTTCTTCTTGGGGATAATTTCCTGGATGTTGATCTTCTTTTGGGCGTTACGAACCACATTGAGACGTTCGATATCGATCGCGAAAAGATAAATGTTCGGCTTGCGCTGGATGATGGCCTCTAAAGGGTCAAAAACAAGGCGGATCGAATTAATATAGGCAAGCTCAGGCTCGGTGAATCCGGCTGGATTATGTACCGTGACGCCCTTAGCGACGATCTGGGCAAAAAGCGGCGAACAATGGATACTGGATATGGTGACATTGATCCCAAGCTCCTGCTCGATCTCATATTCGACCAGATCCTTAACGCGCAAGCTCATCCCCACAAAAATAATCGTTGCCAGAAAAATAAAGAGCAACAAAAATATGATTCCCGAAGCAATAATTAATCGTTTAAGTAATTTCATGTCGGACCTAAGATTGCCTTCGCAGGCTTATCGATTTAAGCCTGCGAAGGCAATGCGCCAAAATTATTATTTTAAAGCGACAAGTGTGCTACGGACATCAGCAGGTATCTGATCGATGGTCACAATCTGAAGAGACTGAGAGTTCCCGCTTTCTGCTGTCTTCGCGTATAAATTCCCAACGACAGGTGTGTCAGGCAGCTTCCACATCTTCCCCGTGATTGGATCAACAATAAGAAACCCGATAAGACCTCCAAATAGAATATTGCCAAAATACCAACCACTGATAGTCGCCTTGACCACTGCTTGTTGATCAGCAAATCCTTCTTTTGAAAATGTAATCGTATACTCTTTTGCGTGAAAATAAGATTCACCTGCATTCAAGCTAACCGTTGTTGGGGTCTGCCCAGAGAAAACTGCTCTTCCGTGCTCATCCTTAACAACGATCTTTGCGCCGTCGGGATTACTATTGATTGTCAAAGGAAATAAGTCTTTTCCGACAATACTCGCGCAGCCAACGACCGAAACAACTAAAAACAAGACTAAAGCAAGACGCGAAAACGTGCCAGGCACTTTTTGGGGACACCTAGCATCCTAACCCTTCAATTTCTTTAATATCTGATACTGAAACCAATCTGTCCCTACGGCTTTTTGTTTATCGAATGTCCTGCCCTCAATCACAATATTTGGATCAATCGCTGCCAGACTGTATTTATCAATAACCTCATCTTCAATACCTTGCGCATAATATCGGCTTGAGCTGTGCTCCCAATCAATCGCCTGATTCACGATTCCTGCTTCCACTGGGTTATTTTCAATGTATCGGCCGCAAGCATAGAGATAGATTTCGTTTTCGATCAACTTGCTTTTATACCTATAACGCCAGACGGCGCCGAAGCGTTTATGCTGCTTGTTGTATCGGTAGGAATAATCTTTTTTCAAGATTTTCATCGCTTCGCTAAACTTTCTAACATCACTTATTTGGACGGCCATATGAAAATGCGTCTGCATGAGACAATAATGAAAAATCTTAAAAGCATGCTCTTTCTTGATGACGATCATTCGCGATTTGAAAAAACAAAAATCTTCGTCATTTTGAAATATCTTTCGCTTTTCAATAGCCCGCGTAAAGATATGCGCGTAACACCCATCATAGAGCAGCCATTCTCGCGCTGTCCTTCCCATGATACATTACTAGTCCTTTCATGATTTATTGTCTCTTATATACTCCCTGTCCCTATTTTGTGCCTGGCACGTTTTCTAGAAACAAAATAGTTTTCATTTTATCCTCGATTTTACCTCGGCTCTCTAAAAATAGTAGTGGCTCCAATTATTCTTTATAAATCAGGCCCTTCTCCGAGATATTTAACTACACCTGTCTTCTTATTGACTAATAACGAACCCCATTTTAATCCTTGTTGTCGTCTCGCTTTAGATGTCGTTGAGAATGAAATCAGCCAATCTTCAATTCCCCAAGGGCTTTTTTGGTCATCAGTCTTTCGAACTTTTGAAACATCTAACAAAGCGTCTAACCCATTATCAATTAAATAATTCTGCGCAATAACAATTGCCTCTTCTTTATCGACGCCATCAGATAAATTTACGCTAGCTAACTTCTCTTTAATAGTAATTTTTATATCCCGATTTTCTCCCATCGCATCTCCTTTTAAAGGTGGCATCGAACAAAAAACGAAAATTACCGCACTAAATATGATTGCTTTCTTCATGCATTGATCCTATTTTCTAAGGTTGATTAGGGAAGCCGGGAGAATTTCCTAAATTTTGAGGAACTTGACCCCCAGCCCCGTAAATCATTTCATGATTTATTGTCTCCTATATACTCCCTGTCCCTATTTTGTGCCTGGCACGTTTTCCGTTTTCTCGGAGGCTACATCTTATCCCTATAAACTGCCAAACCAACTACTTTGCTATCTATAAAATATAATGACAGCTTATATTTGCCCTCAAGGTCTTGGATATCATAAGTCCACGCTTCATTCGCAACCGAACCTATCCCTTTGTAATAGTATTTTCGATTGGTTTGTTTCTTGCCTGGGCGACCAAGCTGACTCTCTACCTGGCTACATGAAAAACCTAGAAAATATTCATACTCACGTTCTTTTTTCTCACGCCAATCATCATACAATTCTGATTTCTTCATCGCCTGCCTGACGCTAGCTTCTAAATCATCGGATGAAGAAGTGCGGAATGTACTAGCCAAGCTGCATCCGGAAAGTATTATTACCACAAAAAAGAAAAAAAATATTTTCATTTAACCTCCCTTAGAGACCATACAATGTCATGGCGTGTTGCTTTGCGCCTTGCGTAAGACCACCAATCAAACCTGTTACGTTTCTTATCGGATTCATATTTGGTCCAGCTAAATTAATTGGATCAAACCATCGCGTTTGATAACTCCAACTTGCGTTCCCCATAGCGGCAGAAATCATTGCGCGTGGCTGGCTTATAGCTGCAGCTAAGAAATGAACTTTTGAGCCATCCACCAAAGGATTTCCTTGAGATCCCAGCTGAGCAAGGGCGTTTGATGTGAATATCGTCCCTTGGCTGTGGGCGAATATTTCTATCGGCTTTGTTGTCCCTCCTAGCATCTGGGCAAATTGACGGTCAACAGACCCCGTGCCCGTAATCTTCTGAAGCACACATTCCGTGAAATCAGCTATAGATCCATGGCTTGGATTGTTGAATACGGGTATTTCTAACGATGCAGCTTTTTGCAGAGGAAACCCCAAAACGTTTCTATCTATCTTCTTTATTTTCATTGTCTTCTGGTAGAAGTGTCCAGCGATCTATGACTAGTCGATCATTAACTTCCCAATTGTTTAAATTATCATAAAAACAGGCACTACTCCAGCGATAATCCGTTGCTGAGTTAACCATGTTGGCTCTAACCGGATTATGGTGAATGTATGCGATACACTCGACAATGTACTGCTCTCCTTCAATCAGGCTACTCTGAAAACGCCCCTGCCAAACATGGCCGACATATGATGTTTTATTGCGAAAATGACAACTATACGATAGAAGAATTGACTGCATGATCTTTGAGATCGGCTGATGGCTGTTAGCTTCAATGATGAGATGAGCATGGTTGTCCATCAGGACAAAGGCATAGAGCTTGAACAAAAACCGTTCTTTATACTTTTCCAGGATCTCAATGAACAAAGCTTTGTTTTGATCACCCTCAAGGATTCTCTGTTTATTGTTGCCGCGCGAAACCACATGATAAACGGCATTATGATAATACACTCTTCGCTGCGCTGTCATAGGACACTTCTATCGTAACTCACACAAACACAAATGCTTACCTAGAAACGTTCTGGGGTGTTCCTGGGGTGTTACTCCCTGATTTTATTCAATCACTTCATTCCGCTATGGTTTCGCCCAAGTTGAAAAAACCCATGAACTGCCTGGAAGCTTCTCTATCTCTTTGGTCTTGACCTTCAAGACATATGGCGATCCTATTTCACTCTCCGATGGAGATAAATGACTAATAAATATAAATTTTCCATCCGGAAACCAAAAAAATGGTGCCACAATATCACCCGCCCCTATTTCCCGCGAAGAAACGAGTTCTTCAACAGAACGTTTTCTTTTAGAATCTTGAATGTTGCCTATTTTTAATAAATTTAAACTTTTTTTTACCGCATCATAATAAAGAATCTTTTCCTCAATAGGCGACCAATGTGGATCAATCCCCTCATTGAAAGAGATGCTCTTCTTCTGTTTAAAATCATAAATAAATATTTTTCCGCGATAACCATAAACAATTTTGTTCCCATCCGGGGACCACGCCTGACAAGACAGATGATCAATTCCTCCGGATAAAACTTTACTAACAATCTTCGTAGAAATATCAACTACAAACAATGAGGCTACAGGGTCAACTTTTCGATCAATAATATCACTGACGAATGCTATCTTCTTGCCATCAGGTGACCAAGCAACAATTGCCCCTGTGTCAACTTTTAATATCTGAGACTGACCAGTCCCATCGTTGTTTATAATATAAAGAGCGACTTTGGGCTCATTCTCACTGTTCAGCCAAAATGCCGCCTTCCCTCCCTCCCGAGATAAAACTAAATTAAACTCTGCCAATCTTATCGGATCATCCTTAAGCAATAAACATCTCTGCTTTGTCTTAAAAGCATAATTTTGATATATGTTTTTATTGTCCGAGGATGAGTCTCCATAAACCATCCGCCAGTCTTCTTTTTCTGCTGTATTAATTATTTCATTATAAATCTTATTACTTGCCATATTAACCTCCTCTGCTAAACACCATGGAATAGAACAAAATGATACGATAGCTAAAACAATCATATATGTTTTATAGCCCATATATCCTCGAACTCCTTTCCATGTAATTCTCAAAGCCAATACAATTATACTTAAAAATGCTGTCTCCGGGATTAAAATGAAGCATTTCATAATTTCCACCTTCATAGGGGTAGCTTTTTAGAGCCGCAGAAAATTTACTTATGTCTGCGCCCCATACTGCATCAGGCTGAGGATTGGTTGCTAAATAACCTTGTGTCGCTTGGCTCATGTCTGAAAGATTCCCATTCAAAATATGTATCTTTCCGTCTACAGCTTCTAGTTCATGCCATTGATTATCCCAACTGCTTTTGAGCGCAGGATGAGGCCGGGGTCCAGCGGGCTGCCCTCCGAGCCTTCGATTATATACTTCAACATACCCTTTACCGTTTACATCTAAAGATTTTCGTGCGGCACTCGCAACTTCAGCATTTGTCTTAAACCCGTTCCCTGATCTAAAATTACCGAATTGCTCTTTGTAGGCGCTAGTGACTCCACCTCCAACAGCTGCCCCGCATAACCCACCAGCAAAACCACCTGCAAAGCTATCCCAGCTGTCAGTAGCCGCTGCCATACCTACACCAGCGGCAAACATACCTCCCAGCACAGCAGAGTGTCCTCCCGCAAGGGCCCAGCCACCTATGCCTCCTAGGGCCCCTCCCATCGCAGCCCCAATCAACATTCCTTTCCAACCGCCCTCTAATCCTCCAGAAAGGGCTCCTCCGGCAACGCCACCCCACATTCCGGCCATTGCCATCGACATTCCAAATCCTGCAGGACCAAGAATAACTGAAAGGGCTACCCCGACAAAAGCCCCAGCAAAACTATTCCAAAACTTCTTCCATGACCATTTGTGGCCGTCAGGATCAATACGATTTACGGGATTATTTCCGCAGTAAGAATAACGATTCAGGCTCTGCGGATTATACGGATCCTGTATTAAGGTGTCGGGGGTCAGAAATTTCCCAACGGTGGGATCATAATACCTAGCTCCATAGTAATACAGCCCGGTTTTCTCATCAAGTTGTTTTCCCGTGAAATAAAAATGCGCCACCTCCGCGCTATTGCCGTATTTTTCATGACGCGCGAACCCGCCAAACGGCAAATATTCACAGAGCTCCTTGACGACCCCGTTGTTATTGGTGACGATGTTGGTCCCGCCCAAATGATCACCGTGATAATAAACGACCTGGCCGCTTTGGACCTGTGCCACACGCGTGTCGCCCAAATAGATATAGCGCGTGGGCGCGGAACCATTGATCTCATAAAGTGAACCGACATACTTTGTGGTCGTTGTCGTGGCCGCGGGCAAACTATCGATCGTCAAATTTTTCGCGTAAGAAAACTTTGAAACATCAAAAAGCCCGGCGTTGTCCTCGATCGCGATACTGCCATTATCATAATTGACGCGCTTGACCCTGCCGCCGTCGCCATCATAATAAAACTTGGCTTGTGTCGCGTTGCTTTTCTTGACTTCCGTGAGGCGGTTTTCTGTATCGTAAAGATAGTCCCAGACAGCGCCATTGGCATCCGTCTTTTTCTTCATGTTGCCGTTGGCATCATACTGGAACGTTGTTCCGTTGGATAGCGAGGTCACCGCGTGCGGTCCGGCACCGTTCTGTCCGTAGGTGAACGTTAAATTATCTTTTTGGATGATATTGCCGATCTGGTTGTACTGATAAAACTTTGTCCCGTAGTTGCCTTGCGCCTGGGTCAATCGGTTTAACGCATCATAATAAAAAGTCTGCGTTGCCGTGTTGACAGTGTCCGTGATCCCTTTGATATTCCCGGCGCTGTCATAGTCGTAGTGAAGGTCTTGGATGAGCTGGCCTTGGGCGTCCTTTGTCTCAAAACGCAGAAGACGTAAGCTCTGGGTATTATAGGTATAGATCGTTTTCGTTTTATTGCCGTATTCGATCTCAAGGATCTGGCCAGCCGCATTGTACTTGACATTACTTACGTAAGCGTATGTTCCAAGATCTTTTCCACTCACGGTGTCACTGACAACCGCCAGCACATCATAGGTCGTATTGCCGCCTTGCGGGTAACGGCGAATTTCTCCAACCCATGTGAACTGATCCGTATTGGCGCAAGAGCCGTCATTGTTCTGCACAGTTAAATTCTTCACGATCGAAATCGTGTTCGGCGCGGCTTGCGTGATAGCGCCCATCTCTGTCCACCACTGGCCGTTACTTGTTGTCGCGGCCAGAAAATTAGAATCCGTATCAAGAATGGTCACGTAATATTTGTAATCATAATTCTGGTCATCAAAGGTCGGGATCGGGTCTGCCCAAGAAAGCGCGATCTCGTATTGTTTTTCAAAATTAATGACCGGATGATAATAATTGACGTTGAGCCCTACGTTGAACCCGGTTCCGGGACTCGCGACGATCGTCTTCTCAACATCGATCATAAACGTTGCCGGATCTTGCGGGTCATAGACTTGTCCGGGAACAACACGGCGAATTTGAGCCAGCCACATGTAGGACGTGATCGGGGTTCCTTGATAATCGCTGTACGCCACCAAGTCCTTTGATGCGTTATAGGTGCCGCTTGCGCTGTTATCCGGAATATCTGCTGTAGCGCCCTGCCAGGTTGTGCCGGTCTGCGGGTCATGCGCGGCCGCGTAAAAGTTTCCGGTTGTATTTTCCAGCAAGGTGTAAAAAAGCCGGTAATCATCGCCCTGTGCTGTCGGCAACCCCGCCCAATTAAAGCTCAGGTCATAATTGGCCAGCACCGCCGGATGCGGACTCTGCGGTGTTGCAGAAAAATTCAGCTGTTGCGGGATGATCCCGGTTGTGTGGATCTCTGTTACCGCCGCGATGTAGAACGTTCCCGGGTTGTTCGGATTATAAGTCTGTCCCGGCCACACGACCCTGACCTCCGCCCGCCAGATAAAATTGTGCAACGTCTGGCCCAGAAGTTGCGTGAAGGCTTCCAGATTCTTGACGATCGTTTGCGATCCGTCCGCGGTAACCGGGATATGTTCGCCGATCCATGTCGTCGGTGGATTTGCGCCCCAATCATACGCGCCTGAAAGATAAAGCCCTGTGTCCTCTTCCAAGAGGCCGACGAAGAGAATATTATTCTGCGCCGGGTTGAGCGTCCAATTCACATTCAGGGTATACAGCTGTGACATGCCCTGGATAGGCTGGACCGGATTGACCGAAAGACCAATGGTCGCGTTGGTATTCTTAGGCGCGGCAGGATCTTTGGCTAAAGCGTCCTTAAATGAAATATTCTTCGCGCTTGCAATATCTGTTTTGTGCTTTAGCGTGACAGCTTTTGCCATGGAAAGTGAGTTCTTTGCTGTGATGCTACTTACGGATGGCGCAGAGAGGCTATCCGAAAAATTATCTGTTGTGGACCCAATGCCGTCGATCTGGCCGGCGTCATTGTACGTATACACAAGTTTTGATTGATCAGGATAGATCAAACTTGTTAAACGGTCCGCGGCATCATAACTACGGCGCACGGAATAGCTGGCCGTATCGATCTTTTTGGTCGATGACTTTTCCCGGCCCAGGACATCATACACAAAACGGCTTTGGTCAGCCGTAGGATAGCTCGCTTTTGTCAGGCGGCCGATGCCATAATTTTGTTCAGCCATAGGCGGCGCCGGCGGCAGGCCGTCGATCAAAAGATTTTTTGCCGCGTTCTGGCCCGCGCTTGATGGTTCAATAAGGTCATCGTCAACAAGCGTATCCTCTAAGACAAGCGATGTCGCGTCATAAGTATAATTGACATTGAGCGCTGCCCCGTCAGTTTTATTGACCAGGCGATTGATCTCATCATATGTGAACGTCACGACCTGATTCTTGGCATCCTTTTGCCAAATAAGATTCCCGGCAGGATCATAATCATACTCCCAATATCCCATATCCGGATCATCCATCGCGATCTTGCGGCCCAGCGCATCATAAAAGATCGTCGTCACATTGCCTAAGGCATCCTGGACTTGGATAAGATTTCCCTCGCTGTCATACGAATAATTTGTCGTCGCGTAAAGACTGTAGGCTTGTGCCGGATAATAAATACTTCGGCCGTCAGCGCCTGTGTATTCTTGCTTTTGGACGAGCCTGCCGTAGGCATCAACGGTCGAAGATTGCTTGTGGCCGTTCTCATCAATAGCTGTCGTTGTCAGATCATCATAAATAACTGTAGCGTAAGTCCCGTCCGGGTTTGTCGTTTGCACCGCGCGCCCCATCGCATCATAAGTGGTGGTTGTATGCGTAACCGAAGGATCGATCGGATCCGGTGTTGTGAGCGGTGTCGCTGTAAAACGCGATAGATATTTTTTCTGAGGTAATCCTCGAGAATTGTATTCGGTCTGCCCGCCCACCACGCACTGGCCCATAGCGCCTGACTCCGATTTGGATTGGATCAAACGCCCTAATCCGTCATAAAAAGACACTGAGTCAATGGTGCCGGACTTACCGTGCGCCTCCCGTTGATGCGTGATCACCTTGGCGCCCGCGCTGGTCATCTCATATTCCATACTTGCCGTTGGGAATGCAAGAGGATCGAGCGGTGAAACTGTCGCCACCGGACGGCCAAAGGTGTCGTAGGTCTTGTTTCCTTTTTGATTGTTCGAGTCCTTGATAGATTTTGTCTGACCCCAAAGTCCATGATACCCAGCTCCGTTATCCAACGGGATACCGTTTATTCCATAATATTCTTTCACGACGATATGATTCTTGGCGTTCTTGACCTGCAAAGGAAACATATGAAAATCATTGTCGTACGTGATCATGGCCACATGGCCGTTAGGGTCTTTGGTCGTTAAAAGATTCCCATAAGCGTCATAGGTGTATTCGGTAATAGGATCGATAGCGCCGGGCTGGCTTCCGCCCCACAGTTCTTTTTTGGTCAACTGCCCTAAGCTTGGGACCGTGTTGATATTGCTGCTGCCGTCATAATAGAACAACGTTTTGCGTACCTGCGCATTCGCGTTATTCTTGACGATCGTCTCTTTTGGCAGCCCTAAGAGCCAATTATTCCCGGAAGTGTTATCGTGATAACTTGTTTCTGCCGTGCGTTTATCAGTGCCGATATCGTTTCCGGTCGATAGGTCAACCTTACCCATCTGTATAGCCTTAGTAAGATTCCCGTATTGCGGCGAACTTTCATAAAAATATTTTTCCTGTGTCCGCACACCCGTCGCGTTCCCGTCATAGATAAAGTCATCCTTTTGGGCAAGGTAAACAAAATTAACACCTGCAAATAATTGTTGCGCACTCCACTGATAGGTTGTTTTCGAAAAAAGCTGACCCGCCCCGCTATAATTCTCCTGTCGGTCGATACGTCCTTTGTAAACATCATCTTGCAACAAATAGCTTTCGCTGTAATTGCCATCCGGGTCAACCACCTTCACGTAGCCAAATCCGCGCGACTCTCTTTTTTCCGCGCTCCAGAGCCCATCGGCATACGCATAGGTTGTCGTGTAAGAATCCCCTACGCCGCTGCTCAGCGTAAGTGTCTTGACCACCTGGGCCGGGAAAGGAAAAAATGTGTTGTCATAATGACATGCCGAATCATATAGGATGGTCCGCAACCCGCCCATCCCGTTATTCATCTGCACAAGAAGATCCGGTACTTTTCCTTTATTGATATGCACTTCAGGAGCGTTACCATTAAAATGTTTTACAAGATCCAGCATGCCATCGGCATTAACATCGGCAAGCTTTGCCCCGTTGCTCTTGAGGTTTCCGGGAACAACCCAGGCGTTATCCACAACCCAGCCGTGGCCATTATTCAAAAGAACTTTTTGCGAGTTGTCGTCGGAAACGATCAGATCCGACATATTATCGCCGTTGATATCCGCACACTGCGTGGAGCCGTCATTAAAATTCGTATACCCAGACTCATTGAGCCACGGTGAACTCGTATCCTCGACCCATGTCGTACCATTATTAATAAAAACCTTTTTGGTTCCGTCCTTTGAATACATAATATCTTTTAGGTTATCGCCATTCAGGTCGAGCAGGACCGCGCCATGGGCAAAATCCATGTAGATCGACGCCTGCGTGTTCCATCCGCTTTGATAGGTCCAGCCGTTAGCTGCCGGCTTGTTATTGATAAAGGTCATGTGTGTATGCGGGCCCCAGCCGTCTTCTTTTGACTTCACATAATCCGTGAAACCATCGCCGTTAACATCATCCAAAAGATTCCCTGTATACTCATGATACGAATAAACCGGCTGTCCAAGCTCCCACATCATCGGCAATACACCGTCCTGGGGCAGCTGCCAGTTCGCGTCATAATCCCAACCTGTTGTATGATTATTAATAAAAGCCTGATTGGTCACAACACCGCCTGCGGCTGGAGGATGTTGCTGAAAATGCCGCACAAGGTCGACCCATCCGTCCCCGTTCACATCGGATAAAGAAACCCCAAACCCTCTGTCGATCTCCGGAGCGGTCGCTAAAAAGTTGCTTAAATTCGTCGGGAATTTCCAATTCGTGGGTGATGCGACCCAGCTTTGATTCTTATCATGTAAAAATGTTTCTCGTGTCGGCGATCCCCAATGGTATTCGTGGTATTTTAAAATATCCGGATAGCCGTCCGAGTTGACATCCGCGATACGAACGCCCAGATCCGCGTAGCGGCCGCCTTGTTGATACTCCGCGAATCTGGCGCCAGCCGGCACCGTCCACCCCGTCGCCGCCTGAAATCCCTTATCGCTTTGCTGATACGAAAATGTTGTCATGGGCAAACTACTGATACCATCCGCTCCATATTGCGTCACACCAGTTAAGAGCGAACGCTCTGTTATCGGGCTTTGCGCATACGAAAACTGGTATTTGCGCTGAAGCGCGCCTTGGACAAAAACTTTGACCGCGGACAAACGTTTTTCCGTCTTGATCAAAAACCGACTGAAATATGAAAACATGATGTCTGGGCGGTTTTCGAAGTCGAACTCGACCGTGGCAAATGGTGATAAATTATTTTGTAAATTTCCTGTATAAAAGATCTGATAAGGATAGATCTGATTTTGGTCTTTGGCATACAAAAGTGTCATGTAGTTGCCATACATGTCCTCTACCTTATCCAAACACCACTCAAAAATATGCGCGCTGTTCGCGGGATCGACCACCTGGGAAGCACTCGTTTGACCAAAATAATAACGAACACCTTTTCGGTCGGTCAGGCGCCAATACGTATTATTAACGAATTCGATCTTCATAAAAGCGCCCTCGATCTCAGGACGAAACGATGTTCCGTTGCCGCTAACATCGACAAGCTCTTGCCGCGAACCCGATTGTGCGAGAACAAATTTATCTGAAGTGGTGTAGGTCGGCGTACCGAATTTCGTTGAGCGGCTGATCCTGCCAAACTCTAGGTTCCAACCCAATCCCGCGACACCGTTGGGCGAGCTTGAATTGTACGCTAACGAAATGGCCGGCTGAACCCCCGCGCGGCCGGCAGGGACGGAAATGGGAATTTCTGCGGTCGCAGTTCCGGTAGCAGGGTCAACGTCCAGTTTTTCAACGGACTGAAAAGCTTTATCCGTATACAAGGTCGTCTTAGGCGACGGCCCGGAGGGAAGATCACCGCTGCCAAGGGATGTTTCCTTGCGATCAACGGCTTGGGTCGTTTTTTGTTCTATCGCCGGCGATTCTTGAGATTTTTGCTCGCTTTCAAGCGCCATCGCCTGATGCGACACAAACACTAACGACATAACAATGATAACAATCAGCGCAGCCTTTTTTCGCATTTTGCCCTCCTGTTTCAAAATATCGCACCAAGCCTTTTAGAATGTATTTAAAATATTTTTCACTAACGGCGACCAAGATCGTTCATTCGATACGCTTTTTTTCTTAGCCTTCGTTTTTTGCTTTTGGCTTCTTGCTTTTGGAAACTTTTTCGCTATCAGATTTTGACGGTTGCTCTGCCAGGTCTTCTTTGCTGCATTTCTGGCATGGAACATACCCTTGTTCAACAGCCGCTTGTTTGTCAAGCTTTTGCGTTTCCCGATCTTTAATAAATCGACAATCAGCCTTGTGATACTTTGTGCCGTTGGCCGTGACGTAAACGTCTTCCGCGAACGCAACTGTGTTCGACGCCAAGAACAGTACGCACATTGCCATCACTAACACTTTCTTCACCATACGCTATCCTCCTTTTCCCGGCACCGTTAGTGAAAAAATCCTTAAAAACAAATCTCTAGGTCCTAAACTCTAAACAATATCAAAGCACAAAACTCAAAAGGTTAAGATGATTTTGAAACAATGGAACCAAAAATCTTCATCAACTCTGTAGCTTCCTGTATCAAATGATATTTCTCAGTCTGTAGGCCTGATGAAACAATAAGATTGAGCCAATACCGAGATTCTTTGGCTTCCTTGCGCGAGATCTTGATCCGCATCAAGAAATCTTTTTTACTTAAAGCTTCATTAGCCTCAATATAATTAGCGCCGATCGAGCCTGCTGATCTGACCAGCTGTTTGCAGACTTCAACGTTGCTCAATGTTTTGGGTATTTCTGAAACATACCCAATAACATTCTTGGCGAAAAGAAATGTCCGCTGCTCAAGATCATATTTCTTTATATTTTGATCCTTGGCAATTTGCCCTTGTTTAGGATTTAGGATTTCGGGCTTAGAGCTTATCATGCATCCCTCCTGATCCATGCTCTCCCAGAGACCTGCTAAATTCTCCTCCTGTCAATGCGTCGATCAACGCCGTCAGCTCATCAATACGCATTTGCATCTCAAGACCTGCTCTGGCCTCACCGTCAGGCGTTTGCATCATTTGCATCTGAAGACGGCGGCGCTCAAAATAAAGCCGCGTTGCTTCATTTAAGATATCCTCCCGAAGCTCCACCATCAGCTTTGACCTATTATCAACAGAGGTTTCATCAGGATTCCAGACAAGGTCTCCTAAGTCCCACGAGAGCGAAACATCCCAGCCAAGATTGTTATAAAATGTCTTGTCATCCGGCCCGATGTACGACTGACCACCGCTCGCGTAGCTTCCGTAGACGTTATCCGATGTTGTTTTGTTGCGGTCACCATCAACACCGATCGACAGGCTCGGCAATAAAGCTTTTTTGGCCAGCTGACGACGCCATTGCTTTATTTTTTCGGGGCTGACTTCGGCATACGCAATGGCCATTTTATGCACGAGCTGAATGGATGGTTCTTTCATGAGAAATTCTTGAAAATGCTGATGTGCGATTTCCGTCGCTTGGTCAACGCCGGTTGGCGATGTAAGCTCAAAAACGCCCTTGTCTGTGGCAGCATAAACACGGTTATCTGGACTGCAAACAACCTGCGCAAACCTTTGTGTCTCTGCGCCCGCATAAAGCGACTGCCACACATTTTGGACAAAGCGATACGCGCCTTTGGTGCTTGCAAGATATAACATGTCCTGGCAAGCCGCGGCAGAAGTAATATCTTCAAGCGAAATACCATCCTGCGCTAGGCGTTGCCAGCTATCTCCGCGATCATTCGAAATGAAGATTCCTCGTTCAGAGATAAGCCAAATTTTTGGGGACTGGCCCATGCGCGAAGCCTGAATATCCTGAATGGTCTCGCTCACGCCTTCCTCTTCTTCCCTATCCTCTGCGCTGCCATGCTGTGAGACCGCCGAAAATATCTTTCTGACATCTCGACCCAAAGGTGTCATGCGGTACACTTCGTTGGCCGAACTGGCGTAGACATAACGCTCATCCCCTGCAAGATGAAAAATTGGTTTATCTTGAAAGCTGCTCTGCAAAAGTCTCCATCGCTTCTCATCTCTATCAAGAACAAATAGCCCTCTTGTTGTCCCAAGAAAGATCGTTGTGCCCAGCGCCAGAACGGAAAGGCACTCTTCTTCTTTTCCTTTTTCGCTAAGATAAATTCTCTTCCACGAGCCTCCGGCATCTACGCTTTGATAAAGCCCGAAATCCGTTGCCGCATAGGATGCCTGTGCCTGTTGATCGACATACAAGTCGTAAACCACACGCTTGCTTCCTTCTAAATAAAGCGAAGCAAGGTAACCCGAAGCGCCGTGGCTTCTGTAAACCGCCCGCGGCGTACTCACCAGTAAGGCATTCGCGCTATCAGGGGCGATGGCAATCCGAGTTACCTCAATTTCGCTTATTCCGTGGCCTATCTTTTTCCATACATAAGGGCGTGGCAATATTTCAGCCGGTGGCTGCGTCAAATCAACAGCTTCTTTTTTCCTTTCCACAAAAGGCCTCTCGCGGATAAAGATCAAGACCGCAATAGCCAAACAGGTCAAAAGAAGGATCTTACGTTTCACGATGGAATACTTCCTTGTAAATTTTTTCAACATCGATCAGCGATAATGCGCGCGTCACGGCATGTTTAAGCAAGGGATTATTGCTCTCAACAGATTGCAAATATTTTCCTCGATACTCCAGCATGGCTTCAAGGCCGAGTTGCTTCTGCATGGCAAGAAGGATGCGAAGCGCAGTATAAATAACGACGATGTTCTGGGTGCGAAAAAAGATATTTTTTGAATTATTCATATATGTTTAAAACCTGTTAAGAACTTTCTTCTTGATGCATTGCAGAATATAGCATTATTTTGATGATTTGTCAATATATTTTTGATTATGAATCAAAATTAAGTTTCACAATTGAAGATAGATGAATATTTAATTGACTATTCGTCAATATATGATATGATTAAAACAGTTTTTAACACCCTATATATAGGAAGGAAGGTGATGATCTTGATCGGTAAAAGAATGCAGGAATTGCGTAAAGCAAAAAAAATATCGCTTACGGAGCTTGCAGAAAAAAGCGGTGTGCAGATCGCAACGTTAAGCCGCATGGAAAACCAGAAGATGACCGGCACTCTTGAGTCGCACATGCAGATCGCTAAAGCACTGGAAGTGGACTTAACAGAGCTCTACAAAGATGTCGCGGTCCAGGCCTCGGAAAACCGCATCGAGGTCCAGAAAAAAGACGCGCAAGCGGATGTTTTTAACTACAGTGATAAATCTTCCTACGAGATCCTAACAAGCAAGATCCTGACAAAAAAAATGATGCCTGTCCTTTTAAAGATAGAGCCAGGCGGAGCGACCAACAAAGAGCAAAATAACGCAGGGTCAGAAAAGTTTATTTTCGTCCTTGATGGCCAGGTTGAGATCGATATTAACGCCAAATCGTATCACCTGGACCAAGGCAACACGCTTTATTTTGACTCTTCCCTGCCGCACATCTTTAAGAATAACGGAAAACATATCGTAAAACTAATTTGCGTTACAACACCGGTGGCGTTATAAATGCTGAAGGAGGCCTTATGTCAAAAAAGATCTTAATTGTCGATGATGAGGAAGGTGTCAGAGAGTCACTTAAGCTTATTTTGGGAGAACAATACGATCTTATTCTAACCGAAGATGGCACGCAAGCGCTTGACTGCCTCAAGAATGCCCCAGATATAGGCCTTGTCTTGATGGATATCAAGATGCCAAAAATGAACGGGCTTGAGGTCTTGGCTGAAATGAAAAAAGAATATCCGAAGCTAAGCGTCATCCTGATCACAGGTTATAAATCCGTAGAAACTGCAGCCGAAGCCGTCAAGCTTGGCGCCTGCGGCTACATTGTCAAACCTTTTAAATCGGATGAGATACTGAAAGCGGTAAAAAAACTCATCTAAGGGTATAAAGAATGGACCTTTCCCGCCTAAATCCTTTTGCGATATCGGGGTTGCTGATAGTCATAACGTACACCCCTTTTTTTCTACTCATTATCCGCAATGGAAAGACTGCTCTTACTCGCATATACTCCTTTTTCATCCTCTCGGTTCTTTTGTGGGGTGTAGCTTGTTTTCTCATTGGCGCAAACAAGGACTACAATTCTGCGATTCTTATTTGGAGGGCCTCATATGTACCCGCAATATTTACATCAGTATTTTTTTGTCATTCTGTTTTTCTGGCGACAGAAAAATCTGATAAAAGAATTATCCATGCAATATATTCTCAAGGAATTATATTTGCCTTACTATCAATTTCTGGAAAAATGTTTTCCAATGTAACTTTTATGTTTGATTCATTTTATTACCACAAGGGAAACATATTCTTCCTTCTGTCGTTCATCTTCTGGCTGCTAATCGTATCCATTGCATATTATTGGATAATTTCCTACTATTATAGATATCATTTTCGTCAAAAGGCAGAATTTCTTGCCCTTGCTCTCTCGCTTTTAGGATTTAGCGGCGGCATAACGAACTTTCTCCCAGGACTTGGTATTAATATTTTCCCATATGGAAACTTTTTAATAATAGTTCCTCCATTTATTGTAAGCTACATAATTCTACGACATCAAGTTCTTGACATCGTTGTTGTTTTTCGTAAAAGCGTTGTTTATTCTATCTTGCTTGCAATAATTACTTTATCCTATCTTGCCATGGTGATCCTCTCGGAACGCTTACTCCAAGGAATTATCGGATATCAATCTATCTTAATCAGCGTTTCAGTATCGTTTAGCATTGGTCTAGCATTCTTCCCATTAAAGAATAAAATACAACATCTTGTTGACAATTTCTTCTTCCACGGCACCCACGAGGAGATCGTAGAAGAGAACGAGCGGCTCAGGCAAGAGATCGAGCGGACCGAAAAGCTAAAATCCGTGAGTATTCTCGCTAGCGGCATCGCCCACGAGATCAAGAATCCTCTTACCGCGATCAAAACGTTTACCGAATATTTACCCCAAAAACTCAATGATAAAGAATTCTTGAGCAACTTTTCGCGCATTGTCGGCCGTGAAGTTGAACGCATTGATGACCTTGTCCACGAACTTCTTGAATTCGCCAAACCATCGCCTTTAAACCTGCAAGAAGTCAAGATTGTTGACCTTCTTGACAACACCTTAGGATTCCTCAACAGCAGTTTTATTAAAAACCATATCACCGTTGTCAAAGACTATGATCCGTCCATGGATATCTGTGTAAAAGCAGATACAAATCGCTTGCGGCAGGTATTCTTAAATATCCTCTTAAATTCGATCGACGCGATGAACAAGGGCGGCAGGCTATCGGTGAGCATTATTGTGGCGAATGAAAGAATACGCCTATCTATTGAAGATAACGGAGTTGGTATTGATAAAAAAGACTTGAAATATATTTTTGACCCCTTTTACACAAAAAAAGACCATGGCGTCGGCCTTGGGCTTTCTATCACGCAGCGCATTATCCATGACCACGGCGGGAAGATATTTGTAGAAAGTATATCTGGCAAGGGAACAAAATTTATTTTGGAATTACCAGGAACAAAGAAAGTTTAGGGTTACTAACGGTTACTATAGGTTACTATAGGTTACTATAGTTGCTTGAGGTTGCGTGTGGGACGAGCATATGAAAATCTAAGATTTTATAAGAATATTTGCGAAATAAGACGTCTTGTTAACAAAGCAACAGGATCTTTCCAGAAAACTCAGATTCGCCTCATAAGTCAAATGAACGATGCTGCCAGAAGCGCAAAACAAAATATCCGCGAAGGCTACGCGAAAGATAGCGCAGGCGAATTCGCGCATTCCATAAAAATCAGCAGAGGCTCTCTGGAAGAATTAGAGGGAGATGTGGATGATTGTCTTGAAGACAGCCTGATAACAGAGGAAGATCATAGCAAGATAACAGGACTTATCAAAAGAGCTTACTTTCAGATGGACAGATATATTGACGCATTATATAAATTAAACCGTGAAGGGAGATGGAAAAACCGATTTAAACGCGACTAATAGCCGCTTTTCCAGACTTTTAGCAACCATTTTAATATTTTCATCGCAATATATTAGTAACTTTTATTTGGTAACCCTGAACAAAATCTTTTAGCAACTCTCTTTCTTTCTCAACACTTCCAAGAACGCCCTAGCGACAACAGGATGGAATTGGATACCGATATTCTTCTCGATCTCGCTTATGGCGACATCTCTTGGCAAGGCCTTACGATAAGTCCTGTCGGATGTCATGGCATCATAGCTATCGGCAACCGCAACGATAGCGGCCACAAGAGGAATGTCCTCGCCTTTCAAACCTTCCGGATAGCCCCGGCCGTCATAACGCTCATGATGATACTTTACACCCTTAAGGCATTCTTCAAACTCTGGAATAGCTTTTAAGATGTCTGCGCCGCGCAACGGATGAAGCCTTATCTGCTGGAACTCTTGATCTGTCAAGCCGGTTTCTTTGCTTAAGATGCTCTCCGGAACGCCGATCTTGCCGACATCATGCAAAAGGGAGGCAATGTATAAGTCCTCAGAGAAACTTTTTGAAAGCGGAAATGCCCCGCTGTGAACAAGCTCCTCGGCGATCGCCAAAGAATATTTTGTGACACGTTCTGTATGGCCGCGCGTATAGCGGTCTTTCGCTTCTATCGCTGAGGCAAGTGAGAGCGCTGTATTGATAAAAAGAGCTTTGTTCTTTTCAACTTCCTTGCGTAAGTCTTCGATAAGCCGCGCATTCTGAATAGCCATGGCAACATCTGAAGAAAGCGCAGACAAAAAGTCAAATTCCTCCTGCTGATACGCATGGCCGCTGCTCTTTTCGCCTAAAAGCAAGAGGGCTACCAGATGCTCTCTAAAATACGCCGGAATACAGACCGCGACATTGAACATCTCCATTTGCTGCGCGATCTTGTGCAAAAAGGCTTTTCTCTCTTCGCCTTGAGGCAGGACATTTTCGCTCCAGATCATGCGGTTAAGCTCTTCGACGGTCAACGCGCCGCGCCTTCGCACAAGCGATTGATATTCCTTATCCAGGAAGAATTTGATCAAGGGATTGTCCTTGACGAATTTGGCAAATCCTTGAGGAATACGGGCGCCGCTCTCGCCACCGGAAAGGGTCAGCACATAGCAGTCGCGATTGGCATCAAACAAAAGAACGCCGGCATGCTTCACGTCAACCTTGCGCACAATAAGACGAATGATCAAGCGTATCAAGATGCTCGGATCATGGATCCGGATCATGACACGGCTTGCTCGTTCGAGTTCTTTTTTGTAATTGAGGGACATTATTTCTTCAGTTCCTTCATGACAACGCGCTCCAATTCATCCAACGCTAAAGGTTTATGGATAAAACCACATACACCCAGATCCTGTGTTTGTTTGATGATGGCGGGGTCTTCAACGCCTGTTACCATAACAACCTTCATCATGTTACCTGATTCTCTTAATTTGCGCAAGACATCAACGCCGGTCAAATGGCCCATGCGCACATCAAGCAGTGTTAGGTCAGGATTGCTTAAGCTTATCAGATCCAAAGCTTCCTGGCCTCCGGAGGCGGTTAGAACTTCAATTCCGCGCTTTTCAAAAAAATGCTTGGCAAATTCCGTGATATCGGTCTCATCATCGACAATAAGTAGTTTTGGCATACGATATCTCCTTTAAATTGTATCTTGCATCTAGTGAAAAGTATTTTGTTAATATCAAGAATTCAATTTTTTAATAAGATTTCGAATCATTTTTGACTCATATACAATCTTCTCAAGCAATTTTTCCTTATTAAATGCCTCGACGTAGCCTAATTCAAAAGATATTTCTATCTGTGTTTCAAGTTCAGCACATGATCCGAGAGCGCAATAAAGGAATTGCTTATATTCCTTATCATGGTAACGATTAAACCCCTCCGCAACATTTGACGGGATAGAAACGGCTGCTCTACGCATCTGCGAGGTAAGCCCAAAAGTTTCATCCTTGGGAAAGCTTTGGGTGGCCTTGTACGCTTCAACGACAATTTCTTTTCCTATCTTCCAAATATCTAAATCTCTAAAGTTTCTAATTTTCGCATTTTTTACTAAATGCTCTTCACTATTCACTCTTCACCTTTTTACGCGCTCTTTCCTATCGGCAACCTGACAACGAACAATGTTCCTATCTTATTTTCCGAAGAAATAAAAACCTCTCCCTGATGATTATCTTCAATAATTTTCTTAATGACATAAAGCCCTAGGCCTGTACCTTTGCGGCTTGAGACCTTAGTTGTAAAAAATGGCGTAAAGAGTTTTGTCTGATCATCCTCTTTAACACCCATCCCATTATCTAAAACATTGATCTCAAGGAATCTTTCTGTCTGGCGGGTTGAGATCTTAATTTTTCCCATAAAATTCTCATCAGGGATCTCACTTTTTTTCTGCATGATAGCGTCATACGCGTTATCAATGATATTAAAAAAAACTTCTTGAAGCTGCGTAAAGTTTCCTTGAATAGGCGGCAAATCTTGAGGATAATCCTTGATAATAGCGACATATTCTTTCTTGATCTTGAATTGTGCCATCTCAACGACCTCGTCAACAAGCTTATCGAAGACCACCTCCCCGAAGCCTTCCTGGCCTTTACGCGTATAGCGTAACAATCCCTGAACGATCTCGCCTCCTTGACGGACATTGTCCTGGATCTTTTGAAGTGCTTTGGATATTTCAGCTAAGACCGCCTGAAACTTGACGGGATCCTGAACATCCTTGCTTAGATTGATAGTATCCAAAGCGTCTCCGGCAATAAAACCAAGTGTGTGCAAACGATTATTGATCTGATGGGATAATCCATCCGCCATTGTACCGATCGTTGCCATTTTTTCTGCCTGAAAAAGCTGTTGCTGGGTCTGTTTCGACTCTTCATAGAACTGCGCATTCTCGATCGCCAAGGCCACCTGGCTTGCAAGAATAGAAAAGACCGTTAGGTCATCGGGTGTGTACATCGCACCTGTCTTTTTCTTTCCCAGAACACCGATCGCGAGCAATCGTTTTTCCGTTAGGATCGGAACAGCAACTTCCGCGCCGACTTCCTTAAGCTGGGCATACACTTCTTTTAAATTTTCATTATTATAATCTTGGGCTTGCTGCTTAACTTCTTCTGCAACGATCGGCAATTTTGCCTTTTCCAAATAATCGATCAAGGCTGAGCGACGGCTAATATAATAATTTTTTTCCGAAAGCTTCTCGCCTCTTACAGCTTCAAGGGTATAATCGCGACTCTTAAGGTTGTATAAATAAAGAAAAGCATGCGTGAGGTTAACCGTTCTTGAAAGAATGTAGACGATCAAATTCAACAATTTTTTTAGATCCTTAATGCGCGTCATGCCAGCCGACGCTTGCTTCAAGGTCGATTGGTAACGCTTTTGGTCGGCTAATAATTTTTCCTCAGCTTTTCGCTGGATGAAAAAATATAGATAAGGACCAGCAGTACCTAATAAAGTTGATGCCATCAATGGAATAATCCACCAAATTTGGCCAATTACTACTGTTAAATAATCTCTCAAGCCAAAAGCTATAGCAAATGGAATGCCAAGAACAAAAGAATAAACAGAAATAAATATACCTGTTCTGGTTACTATTAAGGAAACGTCTAGAAGGCGATATTTAAATATTGCGTAGGTTACAATCAAGCAATATATGACTATGGTGAAATTCCCGTAAGGGTAAATATCAATATTATAAGCCGGAAGGAAATTCGTCACCCCTCCAGCAAATCCCAAAAGGGTACCAAAAAATAGATATGAAATCTGATTTCTCCTCAACCCAGAAGATTTTAAATAAAAAGCGAACAGCTCAACATGACTATAGAAGACCAGAGTTATCCAAATCGCAAATGGGATATGGTAAAGAGGACCAAGTATTGCATAATTAATTTTACAAAAAGGAACATATCTTACACTCTCAACAAATAATGGATTTCCGGAAACGATAAGAATGCTGAACAAAACTCCTTGCGCATATGCAAGAAAAAGGATTGCTCTTTTTTTAAGTTCACAAAGTAAATAAATAAAATGCAGGAGCGAAATCGGTATAAATAATATCCCGATATGCGCCAGCCTCCATGATAAAAGGGCTTGCTCGGAGGTTTCCGATATTCCAATTAAAAACGATCCACATCCCCACAAAAGTACACAAAGATTGAAGAAAGCCCAAGATGTTTGAATTCTTGTCTTTGCATATTTTGAAATAACAAAAATAAGAACACCGCAGACTATCGCCAATAATAAACCGCCCAATGCAAAGACATTTATCATTTTCTATCTACCATGTTCTTAAGAATAACTGCGCCATCAAAACCTGCAAATCCAGTACAAGTTTTTACAGCAAGTTTAATTTTTACATGCTTAAATTCATCGGTAAAGGAAACGCTAGGAATTAAATTAGATATATTCTTTTCTAAAACAGGAACTACCAGGTTCTTTTCCATTGACATTATCAGAAGGATTGTTTCAAGTAGCGCGCTAGCACCTAAAGTGTGCCCAATATAAGGCTTAAAGGCTGTCATAAGAACACTGCTCTCTGCTTTCTTAAAGACTTCAAGAATTTCTGATGCTTCATACGAATCAATGATTTTGTTGCCAACTCCATGAGGAGTAATGAGCTGTATTTGGGAAGGCTTAATCTTGCTCTTCTTAAGAAGATTGGATAATAAATCCTTATAAAAATGTTCCTTAATCGCTGGATATGTAACTTTCCAGCTCTCTAAAAAGAACGAGCCGTTGACATATTCCGCATAAATTTTTGCTTTTCTTTTAACCGCAGAAACTTCATCTTCAAGTAATAAAGCAGCCCCTCCATGCCCCAAAATAAACCCGTTAGCGTTCTTAGAAAATGGCAAAATTTTCTTACCGTCAGAATGCATGCCAATTTCCCTAAACCACAAATATTTATAAAAATCTGGGGAGTCTACAGCTGAAACAATCATAGCCTTGCATTTCCCGCTCCTTATGACATCAGATGCAGTTTCTAGCGCGTAAAGACCCGAACAGCAGGCGTTATTAATAAAAAGAGAGAAGCCGTGGATATTAAAAATTCTACTGATATGGTACAAAAACATGAATGTCTGCAAATCGTAAACACGCCTGCTGCCGATATTATAAATTTTCTTAATAAATTGACCCCTAGAAATTCTTTGCTTGCAAAGAAGATTATATGCGTCGCTAAACAATTCGAATAAAGATTGATTTAGTCCAGGGTTTTCATGCCCAAGAACCATTCCGACTTCTTTAGAAGAATAATAATCACCGATAGCAGCATCATCGAGAGCTAATTTAATTGCAGCAATAAAATAATTTAAGTCAACAACATCATTACCCTTTTTCCAAGATTTTATTTCATTAATCTTTTGCGCATCAAGACCAAGCTCTGAAACACTGAATCTCCTAATTTTGTGTATAAAAAACTCGCTTATAGCTTCCTTGTCCAGAAGAACTTTTTCCAAGCAAATATTCGATCTGCTCTCAATTAAGTTCTTCCAAGTTTCATTCTTGCCAATCCCCAAAGACGAAAGAGGGCCTATTCCTGTTATAAAAATTCTTTTCCTTTTCATTTTCATTTTAATCCTGCAATCTCCCTAAAATTCTAAAAGCTGTTTTCTTTGCGCAATAAGCAACAGATCCAACTCCGTGTCCTTGGGTCGTCCAATTTCCCGTAAAAAATATTCCATCAAGAATATTATCACCAAAAAAATGTCCAATATCGGTCTGCGAAGGAAATTCCGCCCAGCCGTACGCAGCTCCCCTGCTGTTTAATGTCTGTCTATACAACGTTGCGGGATCTGAAATTGTAAAAAATTTAATCTTTTTCAAGCTTGGAATAAGCTGGATATTCTTTTTTATCATTTCTTTTGCAATTCTATCTCTATTTTCTTTCCAAAAGCTTAAGTTAGCATAAGGCGCATTGACAAAAAGAACTACGGTCTCATAATTAGCAGAAGGCAACGTTTGATGATGCCTAGAAGAAAAAGCAATCGTATAAATATTTGGCCCAGAAACATTCTTTGAAAGAATTTCTTTATACATCTTATCGATATCATAATTAGGAACATGCCACAAATTCGCGCGAGATTGCCGGACTTCAGAGCCATCAATTTCAGCGCAAATATACACAGAAAACGCCGATAAGGATGGCTTTAATTTCCCAGTCAAATCGTTATATTTACGGAATTTACTCTTTGATTTCAAGATTGATCGAGGGTCGCAGCTTAAAACAACAATCTTGGCATCATAAGACCTGTTTAAGCTTGTGTGAATCTCTGCCTGAAGAAACCCTTTAAGATCTATATCTTCAACAGCGGAAGAGAATACTGCCTCTCCCCCAAGAGAAATAAATTTCTTATATAAAGTGTTAGAAAATTCTTGCATACCCCCTATCGGATAATATCCCCCATCGAGCATGAACTCCTTATATACCTGATAACCGAAAGTTGCAGACATTAAAGAAGAAGGCAATCCGGCGTTTCCCAACAATGGCAACGACAATACTCCCTTTACTTGCTTACTCTTAAAAAATGTATCCAATAAATCTTTAAAGGTCATACTTCTTAATTTCTGAAAAAAAGTTAGATTATCCTGGTAGTTATCCGAAAAAATCTCAAAGAAATTCCTAAAATTTCTGGATTCGCATGGAAAATTCTTTGTAAAGCTATCTACAACATCATTTAGATTTCTTGAAAAGGAAATACAATAATCTTCGCTTCGTAAAATATCCGATGGAGCGTACTGAACATATGATAAATCGTTATCGATATCAAAATCATCAAATATCTTTCTTAGAACACCAGATTTTCTCAGTCCCCCAATAGAATGAACGCAAGCATCAAAGATGAAACCGTTTCGCTCAAAAGAAGAACAGTACCCACCAGGAACAGTCTTGCGTTCCAAAAGAAGAACTTTCTTCCCTCGTTTAGCCAAATAGCAACCACATACTAATCCAGAGATTCCAGCCCCAACGATTACGACATCGTAAACCTTCATATTACTCTTTCTGAAGAACCAAGCTCACATTATTCCCGCCAAAAGCCTGGGAATTGTTTAGCGCTATTTTAATCTTTTGTTTACGACACTGGTTGGGAACGCAATCAATATCGCAATCAGGATCTTTTTCGCTAAAGTTGATCGTGGGTGGAATTTTCTGCTCTTTGAGCGTAAGGCAACATGCAGTCGCCTCTAGAGCAGCCGCAGCACCCATCGGATGCCCAAGCATTGATTTGATCGACGATATAGGGATTTCCTTGCATTTATCACCAAAAACCATCTTAAACGCAGCACACTCTTCCCGATCGTTCTCAACAGTTCCTGTGCCATGCGCGCTGATATAATCGACCTTGCCAGGATTGATGCCGGTATTTACCAAGGCCTTGTGCGTTGCCTCGGCAATTAACGCACGGTCGGCAGTTGCCATATTCGACGCATCACAGGATAAACCATAGCCTACAACTTCAGCGTATACACTAGCTTTTCTTTTCTGAGCGATCTCCGCCGCTTCCAGGATCAGGATGCCTGCACCTTCTCCCAGCATCATCCCTTTACGATTTTTATCAAAGGGTTGACATTTTTCGGGAGCCATGACAAGAAGCCTATTAAAACCTGTAAATGCGATCAAAGAAAAAGCGTCTGCCCCGCCAGCGATCACGATATCAGCCTTGCCCGAACGGATCACATCAAAGGCATACCCTAAAGCATAATTACCGGCAGAACAGGCATTGCCGAATAGTAAATTGTACGAATTTGTACCGATCGCTCTTGCAATGTTAACAGGTATAGAGTTTGGCGGATATATCAAGGCTGACAACTTGTCCGCCCTGATCTTCTTCTTTGATAATGACTCATTATAGAGGCTTTCCAAGATCTGCGGCTCACCCATAGTTGTCCCAACAACGACACCGACTCGTTCTCTGCTCAGCATCTTCTTATCAATGCCAGTATCATCAATGGCCATCTTGGCTGCTGCAATGGCCATCTGTGAAGCGCGGCCCATACGGTCCACTTTTCGCTTATCAATGAATTTATAGGGGTTAAAATCTTTGACTTCGCCGCCATAGTGACGGTCATAGGAAGAGGTATCAAAGGAAGTGATCTTACTAATGCCGGATTTTCCGGCGATAAGGTTTTTCCAGAATTCTTGCCAGCCAATACCAATGGACGAAACAACGCCTAAACCTGTTACCACAACACGTCGATCGTCTTTTCGCTGTTTGATCATCTCTTTACGCTAAAAAAGATTTCAATATTGGAAATTCTTTCTTTCTGGTTCTTCAGTTCGATATGCGCATATCCACCGGTACGCATTAGCTTTTCCGCAGAGACTGCAATATTTAAAGAATCGCCAGTGTTAGGTAAACAAAAAAACTCAGAGATAACTTTTCCAATAAAATATACTGGCATCTCTTCGAAAGAATTCTTACTTTTATGGTATAAAATGATTGCAGCCTGCAAAGCTCCTTCTACAACCAACATCTCCGGCCAATGCTCAAGCTGATCAACGCCGTTGACAGAGCCCCACTCATTGCCCGTGACATTCTTAACAGCAATAAGATAATCATCTTCTTTGTAATCCAGGACCCTGTCAATGAGCAAAAACGGGTATCGTTGCGGCAAAATGGCTTCTATTTCATGGGTCTCAAGGCAAGGCATATCGTCCTTATATATAAATATATATTAGTATACATAGTTTATAACGGTGATTCATTAAAAATATGGAAAATTTTTGGTGGGAAACAGGAAAGATATCTACTATTTGCAAGCTATTTTTTGCCAGGCTACCGATCGCTAGACACTAATGGCTAAATACTGAACACCGTCTCAATGTCTTGAGGTTTTTCTATATTCAAAACAGTTAGCGTAGGGTCGATACGGCGAATAAGGCCTTTAAGGATCTTGCCAGGGCCGACCTCGACAAAATGTTTGATCCCCTGGCTTGCCATAAAACGCACAGAATCCTCCCAGAGAACCGAGGAGGTGATCTGCAAAGGTAGGTTTTGACGAATGATCTCAGGATCTGTTTCTGCGGCGCCTTTCACATTGCCAACAACCGGAACGGTTA
>Ga0172367_10001899_pt1 | contig 29542 bp, 24 predicted proteins | sample Lak10m_FD_114542 | JGI IMG/M metagenome (GOLD analysis project Ga0172367, IMG submission 114542) | Freshwater microbial communities from Kabuno Bay, South-Kivu, Congo - kab_022012_10m | ecosystem: Environmental > Aquatic > Freshwater > Lake | place: Democratic Republic of the Congo: South-Kivu...
ATCGTGCCTAACGCCAAGGTGACAGCTGACAAGATCGTCATTCACGGACAGTCTTAATCTTTTGGAGAAACCTTATGAAAAGATCTTTAGGGGCAAAGCCCCTTGTTTTTGTGACGCCGACGTGGGTTATCGGGAGTTATGATAAAGGTGGCAAGCCGAATGTGGCGACGGTCGCTTGGGGCGGCATTTGCTGTTCCAAGCCTCCTTTGATATCCATTTCTTTGCGCAAAGAAACTTTTTCGTATCATAATATTATGCAGCGCAAGGCTTTTACCATTAACGTTCCTTCGGAGCGTTATGCAAAAGAAGCTGATTATTTCGGCATGATATCGGGTGCGACGGTGGACAAGTTTGCCAAGACAGGGTTAACGCCTGTTGCGAGCGATAAGGTGGATGCGCCCTATGTTCAAGAGTTTCCTTTGGTGGTCGAATGTAAAATATTTCAAGTCGTTGAGTTAGGCTTGCATACGCAGTTTATCGGGGAAGTCGTGGACGTCAAAGCCGAAGAAAACATGCTGGACGATAAAGGTGTGCCGGATGTTGAGCGCCTTCAGCCGTTTTTGTTCGACCCTGAGGCACGCACCTATCATGGTGTGGGGAAATTCTTGGGGTCGGCTTTTTCTTTAGGAAAAAGTTTGAGCTAATTTTTTTCTAGAACGTGGTCTTGTTTGATGTGAAAGTAAAGAAATGAACTGCCTTATTGTTTATAGTCATCCCAACCCTCAAAGCTTTAATCATGCGATCTTGGAAACCTTGGCGGGAGCCTTAAAGGCTGGCAAGAACGATGTGCGCATCAGGGATCTTTATGGCATGAACTTTGACCCTATTCTTAAGGCAAAAGATTTTCAGCTGATGGACAAGAAAAGCGTGGCTGCGGATGTTCAGGTCGAGCAAGATCACGTCCGATGGGCGGATGTTCTTGTTTTTATCTTTCCTGTGTGGTGGAATAGCTTGCCGGCGATCGCGCGTGGGTATGTTGATAGAGTCTTAAGCGTTGGCTTTGCGTATACACAGGATGCCAAAGGTCTTTTGACAGGAAAAAAAGTTTTAGTGATCGCGACCATGAATGCGCCGCAGGCTGTTTGCGAAAAAACGGGCATCCTGAACGCTATGGATATGACCATTGGGCAAAGCTTGGCAAGTTTTTGTGGCATGACATTGATCAAGCAACAATATTTTAACTCTGTCGCTTCCGTTTCTGACGCTGATCGCCGAAAAATGCTCGACGACATCATTTTATTAGCTCAAGAAATCAAGTGAAAAAAATCTCCTTTCCGGTTTTTTTAGCCATCCTCTGGAGTGGCTGCCTATTTTTTAGCAGCTCTTCTTTCGCCGCAGAAATTCATTTCAAGAACCAAGATCGCCTGAGCGGGGACATTCTCGAAGAAACCGATGAAAAGATCGTGCTTGAAACGCAGAGCATGGGTACTCTCACGATCAAAAAAGAATCGATCGAGAAGATCGTTATCTCTCAAGCGCTTGTGCCAGCCGGCAAGGAATCGCCTAAGGCTTTTGAAAAAGCAGAGAAAGAAAAAATATGGAAGAAAGAATTCTCCTTCGGCTATAGCATGGCTCATGGCAACACAGAGAAGCTTCGCACGTCAGGACGCTTGTTTTTAGATCGCAAAACGATCCATAATGAGTTTATTCTCAAGGTTGATAGCCTGTACTCCTCCACAGATAAAAAGATGGATACGCAGCGTTTTAATGGAATGCTGCATTATGCATTCAATTTTACGCCAAGCCTGAGATGGTATAATTTTTATCGTGTCGAAGGGGATCATGACCGCTTTGCGAACATCGACAGCCGTACGACGCCATTTACGGGGATAGGCTATTGGGCCTTGTTTCAAGAAAGAACAAAGCTCTTGATAGAGCTGGGTGCAGGTTTTGAATACACGAATTATTCCGATTCAAGAGAAAGCAGCCAAAGGAACATTTTGACCCCTCGTCTTTTTCTCGAGAAAGGACTATGGGGCAAGAGCAAGGTTACCCAGGACATTGCTTTTTTTGTTTCTCCGGAGGATACGGAAGACTATCGTGTTCACGCGGAAGCCGCGTTCACGGCTCCTTTAGATGTGTATTGGTCTTTGCGCATGAGCTTGATCGACGATTTTAATAATATTCCAGGCGGCGCAGCCAAAAAGAACGATATTCGCCTCATCTCGTCGCTTGTTTATTCCTTTTAGCCTTGCCGATTTAAAATATTCCCACTTTTGAGGTTTTATGTTAAAATTCAGCTCCACATGTAAGCAGTACAAACCAGCCAAAGGAACTATATATGCGCGCAGGGGTTATTGATATCGGATCGGATACGATTCGTCTTTTGATCGGGGAAGAAGTAGGGCAAAGCATTAAGATCGTGGAGTCTTTACAGAATCCGCTTCCGATCGGCCGCAGCACCTTCCTGAAGGGGCGCATTGCCCAAGACATGATCAATCAGACGATCAGCATTCTAGAAAAATACAAAGAAGTTCTTCGTCAGTATGAAGTGCAGAAGATCAAGGCTGTTGCCACAACGGCTGTGCGGGAAGCAGGAAACCGCCATATCTTTCTGGATACGATCAAGCGCAAGACGGAGCTCGACATTGAAGTGCTCAACGTCGGTGACGTCGTCTTTTATATCGATTCTTTTTTATCTTTCAGCTTGGAGAAAGCGTATCCCGTTCACGAAAAAAATCTTTTGATCGCTGAGCTTGGTGGAGGCAGCTTGGATATTTCGGTTATGCGCAAAGGATTTACCCTGATGAATTCCGGGTTATCCATTGGAACGATGCGCCTGCAGCAGCTTCTTAACAAGCTTGATGGCAGCCGAGAAGAAAGCTCGGAAGCCTTGAAAGAATGCATCGAGAATGAATTTATTTATCTGGCTAAAAGCATTCCCCGCGTTCAGCTAGACGATATTGTGCTGATCAATGAAAATTATTTTTACGTTCAGAATATTTTACCGGAAAAAAAGATCACATCAGATTTTTTTCAGCTGACCAAGGCCGACACGCAGAATATCCTTAAAGCGATCACGGGCAAAAGCCCTGAAACGATCTCCGAGCATTATAAGATCCCGCTAAGCATTGCCGAAACGCTTGAGGCGTATGCCACGATCTTGCAGCAATTCTTTACGCTCATATCCAAGAACTATATTTATGTGCTACAGACGTCTCTTTCCGAGGCCATTTTGGCCAGTCTTTTGTCAGGGCTTGAGATCTCAAAGAAATATGACAAAGCTAATCAGCTAATCGCTGTCGCTACCAACCTTTGCCATCGTTATAATCTTGACCTTGATCATGCGAAACACGTCGCGCAGCTGTCGCAGACCCTTTTTAGCAAGCTTAAAGAACATCTAGGCTTGAAGGAAGAGGATTCTTTGTATTTGATCTTGGCGGCATATCTTCACGATATTGGTATTTTTGTTAACAATCGCGCGCATCATAAGCATAGCGAATATATTATTAGCTCGCTGAATTTGTTCCGGTTGACCGATGAGGAAGTAAAGACCATTGCGTGTATTGCCCGCTATCATCGTAAGGCGACGCCGGCCAAAACACATTATCTGTACGGGCTGCTACCTTTCGAGAGCCAGATCCTTATTCAAAAACTTTCTTCTATTTTAAGGATTGCCAATGCCCTCGATAGTACGCACCGCCAGAAAGCGAAGAGCATCGAGTTCGAGATCGAGAGCTCCGGCGATGTGCTCCTGATCGTTCACTCTCAAGACAACTTTTTGGTGGAAAAGATGGATTTCTTAGAAAAAAAAGAGCTTTTTGAAGAAATTACAGGGAACAAGATCCGTTTAGTGGTGAAAGATTAATATGGACGAAAGAAAAGATAAAGAAGAAAAGCAAGCCGAGCGGTTTATTCATCGCGATATTAGCTGGCTCATGTTCAACGAGCGCGTTCTGGAAGAGGCGACGGACCCAGGCAATCCCTTGTTGGAGCAGGTGCGCTTTCTTGCCATTTTTGTTAACAACTTGGATGAGTTCTTTATGGTTCGCGTTGCTGGCCTCAAGCGGCTGATCGACTCTCATTTTAACAAAAAAGACCCTTACGGTTATTATCCGCAAGAAGTTTTTGAGCGCATCCAGAAAGAAACCAGCCGGTTGATCAAGAATCTATACCAGGTTTATCAAGGGACGATTCGCCCGGAGCTTGAAAAGAAGGAAATCTATATCCGTTCGTTTGCTGAGCTTAATTCTGAACAACAGAAATATGCTAAGCGTTATTTTGATAACACGGTTTTTCCTATTGCGACTCCCATGGCTGTCGATCCCGGGAGGCCTTTTCCAGCGTTGCCATCGAAAACAATGGCGATCGCCGTTTTGCTTAAGCGCGGCGAGGAATCTTTTTTTGCGATCATCCCTATCCCTAAGAATCTGCCTCGCTTGGTTCGCCTGCCGTCTGAAAAAGACGAGACTACCTTTATCCTGATCGAAAACCTTATCAAAGAACACATTGTAAAATTTTTTAATGGATTTGATGTGGCGGCGCATTTTGCGTTTCGCCTCATGCGTGATAGCGAAATGTCCGGTGAAGAAGAATATTCCGCGGATCTTTTAAAAGCCATTGTTTCTGAAGTTAAGAAGCGCCCAAAAGCTAAGGTTGTCTGCTTGGAAGCGGAGAAGGACCATAACGAAGAATTGATGGATTTTTTATGCAAGATCTTGTCTTTTGATAAAGACCAGGCGACCTTTATGGACGGCGATCTAGACTTGACATATCTTTTTGAACTTGTTGCTCAGGCGAACCTTCCAAAGTTGTTCTATCCCTCTTATGTTTCTCGGAAAATGGAATATGAAAATATCTTTGATCGTATGAAAGAAGGGGATTTTATTGTCCATTTACCTTTTCAGTCGTTCAAGCCAACGATCGACCTGCTACAGACGGCAGCGAACGACAAGGACGTGTTAGCCATTAAAATGACGCTGTATCGCACCAATGAAGATTCTGCGATCATTCAGGCGCTAAAGGATGCGGCGCGTAATAAAAAGCAAGTGACTGTTTTAGTGGAGATCAAGGCTCGCTTTGATGAGGAGCGCAATATCAATTGGTCCAAGGAGCTGGAAGAATCAGGGTGCCACGTGATCTATGGGTTTTCTGGGATGAAGATCCATTCTAAGATGACGCTGATCGTGCGCAAGGAGGAAGGGCACATCCGTCGCTATGTGCATTTGTCGACAGGAAATTATAACGAAAAAACAGCATGTCTTTATACCGATATCGGATATTTTACAGCCAACGATGATTTCGCCCGTGATATTTCTGAAGTGTTCAACGTCATTACCGGATATTCTTTGCCGTCGCGTTGGCAACGCATTGTTTCCGCACCGTACGACCTGCGCGGGTATTTCTTTGAATTGATCGACCGCGAGATCGAACATCAGAAGCGCTATCGCAATGGCCTTATCTTAGCCAAGATGAATTCTTTAGAAGACCCAAAGATGATCCAAAAGCTCTACGAAGCTTCCCAGGCAGGTGTTAAGATCAGGCTTTTGGTGCGCGGCATCTGCTGTTTGGTCCCTGGCGTGGACGGATTAAGTGAGAATATCGAGGTTAAAAGCATCGTAGGACGATTTTTAGAACATACGCGTGTTTATATTTTTCATAACAATTCTGATGAGCGCGTCTTTTTATCTTCAGCTGACTGGATGCGGCGCAATCTTGATCGGCGCGTTGAGCTTTTGTTCGAAATTCACAAACAAGACATCACAGAGCAGCTTTTTGATCAGATGAACATGTATTGGAAAGATAATCAGAAAGCGCGTGTTTTAACTTCTAAAGAAATATACATCCGTCCGAAAGAAACTAAGGAAAAGTTTAATATTCAAGATCATCTCATTCGTTCTTATGGTGGATGATGAAGGTTGCCGTCTTTTCTGATGTTCATGCCAATTGGCCTGCCCTCCAGGCCGTTCTTAAGGATGCCAAACAAAGAGGCGCGCAAGAATTTTGGGATTTAGGCGACAGTGTTGGCTACAGTCCGTTCCCCAATCAAGTCTTGGCCTGTTTTCGTCGGGAAAAAGTGCAGGGTGTTCTGGGTAATTACGATCAAAAAGTGCTGTTGTTCCCTCTTGCCCAAAAGAAGTGGCGCAAAGAAAAAGCCCCTGCAAAATATTTTTCTTTTCGATGGGCTAACAGATCCTTATCTGCAGCGCTCAAGAGGTATTTGCAAGAGCTTCCTTTGCAGCGAAGAATGAAAAGACAGGGGAGGCGATTTCTTTTGGTTCACGCTAGCCCTTTAGATATCAACGAAATTGTCAGTGCGAAAACGTCTCGAAAACGGTTTTTGATATTGGCCAAGGCGGCGCGCGCCGACGTGGTTTTGTTTGGGCATTCACATTATTATTTGAACAAGACAGTTGCGCGCACGCGATTTATTAATCCTGGCAGCGTGGGTCGGTCTTTTGACGGAAGACAACAGGCTTCTTATGTGATGCTGAACATTGGCAGGGGAAGGGTGATAGCGAAACGATATCGTTTATCTTATGATGTTGCTCAAAACCTAGAGCTGATGCGAAAAAAGAAGTTTCCGTCAATTTTGATCGATTCGATCCGCTTAGGACGAAGCATCGACGAGCTTGAACAGCGCAGCCGCCCCCAGTAGCACGGCATCATCGCCGAGTTTAGAGAGAGCAACAGGGCAGGGTTTTAACTTGGCAAAGAAACGATCAGAAAGCACAGCTTTTTTGATGATCGGCAGCATAAAGCCACCACAGGCTTCCATTAATCCACCGCCTAAGATGATCATTTCAGGGTCAAAGATCCGCCGCAGGCTAACGCAAGCTTGACCGAGAATTCTTGATTTTTCCGTTAGAATCTTTTTTGTGAGGGCGTCGTTATACCGCAAAGCTTCTTTTAAAGCTCCGCTTTTTATCGTTCCGAATTTATTTTTGACCAACTTCTTGAGAATAGTTTTTTGTCCTTGGCGGATGGCTTCATGGATATCTCGCTCGATAGCCCAACGGCTTGCAAGCGCTTCAAGGCAGCCATGATGGCCACAGCCGCATAAGGGGCCATTGAGCTTCATTGTCATGTGGCCTAGCTCTCCGGCAGCGCCATGAGCGCCGCTCATCAGCCGGTCGTGAATGATAATACCCCCGCCAATACCCGTTCCGGGAAAAAGTCCAACGACATGATGAAATTTTTTAGCTGCGCCGAAGTGCTTTTCACCGAGAGTGCCGAGATTAACATCATTTTCTAGTAGAGTTTTGATGTGGAATTTTTTTTCTAAAAGGTGTGCCAACGCAATACCGGAAAGGCGGATGTTGGGCGTGGTGACGATCTTTTTTCGGGTAGCCTCTACGACCCCGGGGATACCAACACCAAGGCCTTTGATAGCGGATCGTGCAACGATGTTCTCGCTTAAGATCTCTTGAACGACACCGGCAATAACGCGAACGATCTCTGAGGGGTGTGCGTTTTTGGGGGAGGCAAGCTTGGTGCGGGTGAGAATTTTTCCCTGAGAAGTGATGAGGGCTCCAGAAATCTTTGTTCCGCCGACATCGATCCCTATATAGTAAGCATTTTTCACAGAAAACATTATAACATTTTTTAAAAGCGTGCAATACGTTTTCAATAAAAAATAGGATGGAAAAATATCACAAATTCCGATACAATAACACCATTCAATTTCTTCCAGCGGCGTAACAACCTGAAACAACTCAACATCAGGAAAGCACCTATTTGAGGATATGAAACCCGAGCCCGGCGCGACCATCCACGGAACAACTTTTTTTACTGACGAAGATAGTTATCTTTTTAAAGAAGGCACGCACTGCAGGCTTTATGAAAGGCTTGGGGCGCATCTGATGACCCATGCAGGGCAACAGGGTGTTCATTTTGCCGTTTGGGCCCCTAACGCGCAAAGCGTTTCTGTCCAGGGCGATTTTAATCAATGGAACAAAACATCGCATCTGTTGGGTGTGCGCTGGGATTCTTCCGGCATTTGGGAAGGATTTATTCCTGGGCTTGATAAGGGGTGTGTTTATAAGTACCACATTGTTTCGAAGTATAATAATTACCGCGTCGACAAAGCTGACCCTTTTGCTTTTTATACCGAAGTCCCGCCTAAAACCGCATCAGTTGTTTGGAACCTAGAGTATACCTGGAACGATTCTTCCTGGATGAAAAAACGCCACGCAAACAATAGCTTAAAAGCTCCGATGGCGGTTTATGAAATGCATTTTGGGTCGTGGCGTCGTGTTGTCGAAGAAAGCAATCGTTCGTTGAGCTATCGCGAGGCCGCGCAATTGCTGGTCGAGCATATTCAGAAAATGGGTTTCACCCATGTCGAATTCTTGCCTATGATGGAACACCCTTTTTATGGCTCTTGGGGGTATCAATCACTGAGCTATTTTGCCCCGAGCGCGCGCTATGGCGCCCCAGAAGATTTTATGTTTCTTGTGGATTGCCTGCATCAGCACAACATCGGCGTTATTTTAGACTGGGTCCCCTCACATTTTCCTTCGGATGTACACGGGCTTGTGTATTTTGACGGGACGCATCTTTTTGAGCATGCGGATCCTAAAAAAGGGTTTCATCCCGATTGGAAAAGCTATATCTTCGACCATGGCCGCAAAGAGGTCAGCGAATTCCTTGTGTCGAGCGCTTTGTTTTGGCTTGATAAATATCATGTGGACGGGCTGCGCGTCGATGCAGTTGCGTCCATGCTGTATTTGGATTATTCACGCTATGACGGTGAGTGGGTGCCGAATCGCTATGGGGGCCGTGAGAATATAGAGGCTATTGAGTTCATTAAAACTTTGAACAAAACTGTTTATGAGTATTATCCGGACACGCAAATGATCGCCGAGGAGTCAACGGCTTGGCCAGCTGTTTCACGTCCGCTGTATGCGGGCGGCTTAGGCTTTGGGATGAAGTGGAACATGGGGTGGATGCACGATGTTCTTTTGTATTTTTCTAAAGATCCGATCCATCGCAAGTATCATCACAATGACCTAACTTTTAGCTTTTTATATACCTTTACAGAAAATTTTATTCTGTCTTTTTCTCACGACGAAGTCGTGCATGGCAAGGGCTCCCTGTTAGGAAAAATGCCGGGTGATGACTGGCAAAAATTTGCTAACCTGAGGCTTCTCTACGGGTATATGTATGCGCATCCCGGGAAAAAACTTCTTTTTATGGGTGCTGAGCTTGCTCAGCGCAGTGAATGGAACCACGACCAGAGCCTTGATTGGCATCTCTTGCAATATGCGCCACATCGGGGAATTCAGAAGTGGGTCCAGGATCTCAACGCGTTTTACCGCAAAGAACCGTCGCTTTATTTGCACGACTTTGAAACAAGCGGTTTTCGCTGGATCGACGGCGGGGATTGGCAGCAAAGCATTATCAGTTTTGCTCGCCAGGGAGAAACAGCGGATGATAAGATCGTGATCGTGTGTAATTTTACACCACAGACACGCTTTGGATATCGCGTCGGCGTGCCTGATGCCGGTTCATGGGTGGAAATCCTTAATAGCGATGCCAAAGAATACGGAGGTAGCGGACAAGGAAACCCTGACGGCAAAAAAACAGATCCCGTCAAGGCACACGGTTTTCCGCAATCCCTTTCCTTAACCATTCCTCCCTTGGGGCTTCTTTTTCTAAAGAAAGTACCGGAAAATCTGGAAGACCTTTCCGTTGAAAACGCGAATTCTCTTGACGAAGAGAAGAAATCGCACGAAAATAAAGCTAACCCTAAATGATAAAAATCATCGTATTTTAAGGAGAATGGACATGAAATCAAAAATTATTGAGACCGCAGGAAAGATTTGGCGTGTTTTGGGAGAAAAAAAAGAAGTCGAGATCGGACAGCTGCCTTGGTATGTGCGCGAGGAAGAGTATGTTGTGTGGCAGGCGTTAGGCTGGCTCGCTCGCGAGGACAAGGTAAATTATAGCAAGCGTAATGGTGATGATTTTGTCGCGCTTGTTGATCGAGAGCTTCAGGTGTACCGAGGGCTTTATGGTCAAAAGACATATAGCCAAGGAGCCAAAAAAGAAGAAAAATTTTGCTGGAAGACGTTTTTGGAAAGAAAAGTTTTTTAAGGCATCCAACAAAGCTCATTAAAGGAGCTTTTTGTGCATAAATTTATTTGTATCCATGGCCATTTTTATCAACCTCCTCGAGAAAATCCTTGGCTTGAAGAAGTTGAACTGCAAGATTCTGCCCATCCCTTCCATGATTGGAATGAGCGTGTCACTTCTGAGTGCTATTCCCGCAACGCAGCCTCGCGCATTTTAAATGCGCAAAAGAAGATCGTTAACATTGTTAACAATTATTCTCGCATCAGTTTTAATTTCGGCCCGACCTTATTGTCCTGGATGGAAAAAAAAGACCCTGAGCTTTATGCGGATATTCTTAAGGCGGATAAAGAAAGCCGAGAGCGTTTTTCTGGCCATGGATGTGCGCTGGCACAAGTCTATAACCATATTATTTTACCGTTAGCCACTAGTGAAGATAAAAGAACGCAAATCGTCTGGGGCCTGAAAGATTTTGAATATCGTTTCCAGCGAAAGCCGGAAGGTATGTGGCTTGCGGAAACAGCTGTCGACCTTGAAAGTTTGGATATCATGGCCGAATATGGCATTAAGTTCACGATCCTTGCGCCACATCAGGCGAAAGCCGTACGGCGCATTGGGGATCCTTCGTGGGTGGATGTCAGCGGCCAGCGCGTGGACCCCAAGAAACCTTATCGTTGCCAGCTTCCATCGGGCCGCAGCATCACGATCTTTTTCTATGATGGGCCGATCGCTCGGGCGACAGCCTTTGAAGGGTTGTTGCGTAACGGTGATGATTTTGTTCGTAGGCTGACAGGGGCTTTTGATTATAACAGCCCTCAAGAAAATCAACTGGTGCATATCGCCACCGACGGGGAAACCTATGGCCATCATCATCAGTTTGCCGACATGGCCCTAGCGTACGCGATCCATAAGATCGAAACAGAAAATGTAGCGACCTTGACTATTTACGGAGAATACTTAGAAAGGTTCCCAGCGCAGGATGAAGTGGAGATCTTTGCGAATAGCTCGTGGAGTTGCTGTCATGGGGTTGAACGCTGGCGTGCGGACTGTGGCTGTTCTATCGGAACAAACCCAAAATGGAATCAGAAATGGCGCGTGGCTCTTCGTCAAGCTATGGATTGGCTGCATGCGGAAGGGACTAAAGTGTACGCCCGGCACATGGAGGGCTACACAAAAGATATTTGGGGTGTTCGCAATGATTATATTCAGGTGATCCTTGATCGCGGAACACAGGCGATAGATCAGTTCATCCGTTCTCATACAACACGGCCGATGGCGGATGAAGAAAAGGTCAAGATCTTAAAACTTCTCGAGATGCAACGAAATATGCAGTTGATGTATACCAGCTGCGGATGGTTCTTTGATGAGGTCTCACGGATCGAGCCTATTCAGATCTTAAAATATGCAGCACGCGTGGTTCAGCTCATTCAAGAAATTGACGGACTCGAGGTCGAACCAGGATTTCTTTCGCTGCTGGAAAAGGCTCTTAGCAATGAAGATGAATATCGCGATGCGCGTGAAATTTACACGGCGCTCGTGCGTCCGTCCATCGTTGGTTTGTTACGCGTCGGTGCGCATTACGCGGTCGCGTCTCTTTTTGAGGACTATGGCAAGGAAACAGAGGTTTATTGTTATCGCGTGATCCGGGAAAAATACGAAAAACGTGAGGCTAACCGGCTCAAACTTTGTATCGGCAAGGGCATCGTTCAGTCGCACATCACTTTAGAGCGGATATCCGTTTTCTTTGTTGGATTTCATATGGGCAGCCATAATGTTATTCGTGGCGTTCCGCGGTTCGAACAAGGGGATTATGCCCAGGCTGAAAAAGATATTATTGAGGCCTTTGATGCGAAGAAAATCCCTGATACAACGCGGTTGATCGAGAAATATTTTGGCCACGAAAACTACAGCATTCAGCACTTGTTCCGTAATGAGCAGCAAAAGATCCTAGACGAGGTCCTCAGGACCACCATGGAACAGATCGAAGGAACCTTCATGGAAATCTATGATCACCATTATCCGCTTATGCAAATCCAAAAGGAGCTTCCTGTTAAACTGCCCAAGGTTTTGTCGACGGTTGTCGATTTCGTTCTGACGCATGAGATGTGTAAAGAGATCCAAAAAGAGCCGCTAGACCTAAAGCGTATCCAAGTGTTAGCCTGGGAATTACGGCGCTGGTCCTTTTCGCGCGACAGGGAAGAAGTTGCTTTTATGACAACCGCTCGGCTAAATAAACTCATGACGCAGCTTGCGAAAGATTATGAAGATGTTATATTAATAGAGAACATCGTCGCGTTGCTTAACATTTTTAATACGCTCAAGTTCGATGTCACATTGTGGAAAGCACAAAATATTTTATTTGATCTTCGGGATAAGCATTATCTAGAAAAAAAGAATAAGGCGCGGCAAGGAGACTTGCGTAGCGACCGTTGGGTTTCCGCGGTGGATCTTTTAGCGGAATTTTTGGGGGTAGCCATCAACTAATCTTATGAATAAACGCGCGAGTGGGATTTTGTTGCATATTAGCTCTTTGCCGTCACCTTTTGGGATTGGGGATTTAGGCAAGGAAGCGTATTGCTTTATCGATTTTTTAGCCCAAGCAGGACAGTCCTATTGGCAGATCTTGCCGCTTAATCCAACGGATGTGGCTTTAGGAAATTCGCCTTACAGCAGCTGTTCGGCGCTTGCGAGCAATGTTTTGTTTATCAGCCCGGAAAAGTTGGTCGAGGAAGGGTTTCTTCCTGCCGCAGAGATCGCGCCAGGGTCGCCCGCCAATGAAGCAAGGGTCGATTATGCGGCAGTAACCGCCTATAAGGCAGCTTTGTTGGCCAAGGCTTTTGCCTTTTCTCGTGAAAAACTTGCTGCGGATAAAGACTTTAAGAAGTTTTGCATCCAGCAGCAATCCTGGCTTGATGACTATAGTTTATTTATAGCCTTGAAAAGTCATTTTGAAGGGGCTGCATGGACGGCTTGGCCTGAGGACATCCGTGGTCGTAGTTCTGCCGCGATGAGAAAATATTCAGCCCAGCTCCAAGAAAGGATCTTGAAAGAGAAATTCTTCCAATATCTTTTTTACCGTCAATGGGTGGCGCTTCGAAAATATGCCAAGGCTAATAATATCGAGATCATTGGCGACCTTCCGATCTATGTTCAGCATGACAGCGTGGATGTTTGGGCGAATCCTTCCAATTTTCAGCTCGAAGAAGACGGCAGCCTTAAATTCCTCGCGGGTGTCCCGCCGGATTACTTTAGCCAGACCGGGCAGTTGTGGGGAAATCCTGTTTATGATTGGGATGCCTTGCAAGAAACAGATTATGCCTGGTGGAAAGAGCGCTTAAAACATAATCTGGCGCTTTTTGACATTGTGCGCATTGATCATTTTCGCGGTTTTGTTAACTTCTGGCAAGTCCCCTGCGGTGAGACGACAGCGGTGAACGGCACATGGGGTGAGGCGCCGGCAGAAGACTTTTTTGACGCTCTGCTGAAAACGTTTAAGAAGTTTCCAATTATTGCTGAGGACTTAGGATTTCTAACGGATGATGTTAAAGAATTTATTCAAGAATATGAATTCCCAGGAATGAAGATCCTTCTTTTCGCCTTTGACAGCGATGACGACAATCCCTATTTGCCACACAACCACATTAAAAATTGTATCGTGTATACCGGTACTCACGACAATAATACGGCGAGGGGATGGTTTGCGCAAGAGGCTAATGATAAGATCAAACAAAAAATGACCGAAGTTCTCGGATTAGAGCCGACACCTGACAATGTTTCGTGGCAGCTTGTGACGTTAGCCATGAATTCCGTTGCGGATACGGTCATTCTTCCCATGCAAGATATCTTAGACTTGGACGAAACGTGCCGCATGAATATTCCTGGCACAGCGCAAGGCAATTGGCAGTGGCGGCTTACTTCAGGACAAACAACCTTTTCTCTGGCCCAGAAGATCCTCAAATTAACACAAAAGTCAAAAAGATGACAACCCTTCTCGACGCGTTGCTGAAGAAAAAGCTCATTACGGCAGAGAATATTGAGGACGCCAAGGCGCGTAAAATTGGCGCCAAGAAGCCCTTGCATGAGCTTTTAGTCGAGATGGAGTTCTTAAATGAAGACGACCTCATTCGGACAGCTTCAGAGGTCTTTAAATTGCCTGCGGCCAATCTTGCCCAAGAACATATTGATGAGGCGGTCTTAAAAGACATTCCGAGCGAAAAAGCCAAACAATACGGTGTTTTTCCTTTGCGTTATGAAGACAATTGTCTTGTTGTGGCGATGAGCAATCCACAAGATATTGTTGCCCTTGACCATCTCGGCATGCTTGTTAATCGCAAGATCAAGCCCGTCTTAGCTCGTAAAAGCGAGATCACAAACTTTATTGAGCGCTACTATCTTTTAGACGATTCGGTGTATGATCTCGTGAAAAGCATCACGGACGATAGCAACGTTGAAGTCATCAAGGAAGGTGATGATTCCACTCAGAAAACACATGATGTTTCAATCTTGCTGGATGGAGATCACTCGCCAGCCGTGAAACTTGTAAATTTGATCCTTGCGGATGCCATTCGCTCGCGTGCGAGTGACATCCATATTGAACCTTTTGAGCGCTTTGTTGAAGTGCGTTATCGCATTGATGGTAATTTGCGTAATATCATGAAGGTGCCCGCAGACCTTTGCCCGTACTTGATCGTACGGCTTAAGATCCTTACAGATCTTGATATTTCAGAAACGCGTAAAACACAAGACGGCCGCTGTAGCGTTCTTATTAATGGACGGAAAGTCGATTTACGCATTTCGGTGATCCCGACATTTTTTGGCGAAAAAATGGTTTTGCGTCTTTTGGATAAAAAAGAAGCACAGATTGACCTCGATAGCCTTGGGTTTTACGAGGATGACCTGAAGATCATTCGGCAGCTGATCCGCAAGCCGCAAGGCATGGTGCTGGTGACTGGCCCAACAGGGTCAGGCAAGACATCTACTTTGTACGCGGCGATCAGCCATATTAAGAATGAAGCAAAAAATATTGTTACCATTGAAGACCCTGTTGAGTATTTGATAGACGGCGTTAGCCAGATCCAGGTGAATCCGGTCAAGAACGTTACGTTCGCTAATGGATTGCGCAGTATCTTGCGTCAAGACCCTAATATTATCTTGGTAGGTGAAATTCGTGACCTTGAAACAGCGGAGATCGCGTTTCGTGCTTCTTTGACAGGGCATTTGGTCCTTTCTACCGTACACACGAACAACGCCTTAGCAACCATCGTGCGGTTATTGGATATTGGATTGGAGCCCTACTTGATTGGCTCTTCGCTTATCTTGATCGTGGCCCAGCGACTTGTTCGCACCATTTGTCCTTACTGTAAGGCCGAGGTGACGAGCCCTGAACAGCGGCAAGAGCTTCAGGAAAAGTTTGGCTTATTTATCCAGAAAAACAAGATCGAAAAATTTTTTTATGGCAAAGGATGTGAACGGTGTTGTTATACCGGATTTTTAGGACGAACAGCGATCGGCGAAGTCCTTAAGATCGACGAACGCTTAAGCGATCTGATATCGCGCAACGCGCCTCAGGCTGAGATGCTTAAGGTGGCGCACGAGACCGGCTTGCGGACGCTCGCGGATTCGGGTATCCGCAAGATCCTTGAGGGCGTGACAACCATTGACGAGGTCGAGGGAGTTTGTGACATGCCAGATGAGAGTGAAGCGGTTGCGCCCACGCCGAAAGCTATGAGTACCCAAGAACAAAAGGACGCTGAGGAAGTTGCGGGTGGCTTGCGGCGGGCCCTGAACAAGCGGTTCACTATCCTTGTTGTTGATGATGAGGATGATATTCGGCGTGTTTTGAAGGTGCGGTTAGCAAAAGAAGGCTATGATGTCATCGAAGCGAATAATGGCGAGCAGGGCATTAAGATGGCTTACCAAAAGAAACCCAGCCTTATTCTCATGGATATTATGATGCCGGTTCTCGATGGTGTTTCTGCGACGCTGAAGATAAAAACTCATTTGGAGACCGCGGCAATTCCTGTTGTCATGCTGACCGCAAAAACAGATAGCGCAAGCGAGATCGAAAGCTTGGACGCCGGAGCGGATGACTATATTTGCAAGCCGTTCGATCCTGAAAAACTTTTAGCTAGGATCCGCATGCTGCTTAAGAGACGTTGACCCAAGGCTTAACAAGATGCTACCTGCCGAACAAACAAAAGCAAGAAGTAACCTTTCCCAAAGATCCATTTTTATCTATGCGGCTATTTTTGTTATTGTTCTCGCGGGAGGTATTTTTGGCACAAGCTTTCTTGTCCAAAAGTCCAAACAAGAGATCGGTGAAGACGCAAAGACCTCTGCTTATGTTTTAACCCAAATTGTCGAGCGCGAGATGAAAAGCGTTGATAAGATCGCAAAGATCTTGTCAACGTCGCCGGGTGTTATCGCCGGGCTTAGCGGCGCACCGTCAGGGCTAGGCCTAGCCAACAAAGTCCTTGACCGTTATGCCGAAGGGATCGATTCTGCGGTTTGTTACATCTTGGATCTTCAAGGAGAGACTATCGCGTCTTCGAATCGCCAGGAGCCGGATAGTTTTGTAGGGCAAAGCTATGCTTTTCGTTCTTACTTTCAAGACGCTCTCAAGGGATCTCACGGACAGTATTTTCTTGTTGGTAAAACTTCCAAAAAAAAAGGATATTACTCTGCATATCCCGTGCGTACTGACGACGGGAGCCTTGTCGGCGTGGCTGTTGCGAAAAAAGATGCTGATGTTTTGATCGAAGACTTCAAGAAGTTCCCTCACAGTTTTTTGCTTAACCCTCAAGGAGAGATCTTTTTTGCCAGCACAGAGGATACGGATTTATTTTGCTTAGATTTTATTTGCAAAGATCCTGCGAACGGACAGGCGCAAGACAAGGAAAAACCTTTTGTTATCCCTGAAGATTTCTTCAGCAAAGGAAAAGAAGTCGTCTTTGGGCACCATAAATATTTTGTTTATGCTATGCCGACAAGCTTGCGGGGATGGACCATTGTGCATATGGCCCCAGCGCATCGCACGCAATTCTATAAGTTTTTTGGGATGATCGTAACGTTTTTGGTGTGCTGCCTGCTGTTCGTTTCCATTCTTATTATTTATATGACGCAAAAGGCAAGCCGGAACGATCAGCTGCTGGCCTCTGTGGTGACCTCCTCTGACGATGCTATTATTGTTAAAGATTTGGACGGGGAGATCATTCGCTGGAATAAAGGCGCAGAGAAAATATACGGTTATTCGCAATCCGAAGTGGTTGGCAAGTCCATAGCGCTTATTATCCCAGCCGAGCGCTCACGGGAGATGCTTGATATTGTCGCCAGAATTCAGCAAGGACAGTCGGTGGATCATTTTGAAACGACCCGTATTCGTAAAGATGGCCAACAGATCGACGTGTCGCTGACGATCTCTCCCGTGAAGGATGGCCGTGGTAATGTTGTCGGCGCTTCAACCATTGCGCGCGATATCACAGAGCAAAAACGTTCGGAGCAGAGCCTTCGAGAGGCCCAAGCCGCACTAAAGATAAAAGCTGAGGGCCTTGAAAGAACTAATGAGGCCATTCGTGGCCTTTACAAGGAAATCGCGGAAAAAACAGCTCGCTTAGAAGCTTCTCAAAGAGAAATTCTAAAGGCCAAAGATATCGCCGAGCGCATTTATAAGGTTGTCCCGAGCGCTATTTTTACCGTTGATCAGAATCGGCGTATCACAAGTTGGAACAATAAAGCAGCTGAAATTACAGGATATAGCGAGGAGGAAGCTTTAGGCAGAGAGTGCACCCTCTTTTGTGAACAACCCTGCAAAGAAGGATGTGGCCTTTATAGCGATGCGCGAGAAAAGCCTATTGTGCAAGCGCAGGCTACCATTCGTCGCAAGGATGGAGTGATGCGGACCATTTTAAAAAATGTTGATCTGTTAAAAGATCTGGATGGCAACATTGTGGGGGGCGCGGAAAGCTTTGAGGACATCACGGAAAGATTTGTCGCTGAACAAAAGATCAAGGAAAGCGAAGAAAAATACCGACACTTGGTGGAGCACGCCAATAGCGTGATATTGCGGCTTGACAGCGGAGGCCGCATCATTTTCTTTAATGAATATGCAGAGAAATTTTTTGGTTTTAGCAAGGAAGAAATTTTAGGCCAGCATGTTGTCGGAACGATCGTTCCGACAACAGATTCCCAAGGGGATGACATCGCTTTGCTCATCCAAAAGATCCTGGACGACCCTGAAAATTATGAAATTAATGAGAATGAAAATATTTGCAAGGATGGTCGCCGGGTCTGGATTCGCTGGTCGAACAAGGTCGTTTTGAACGAAAAAACAAAGGAAAAAGAGCTGTTATCCGTTGGCAGCGATATGACACAGATCAAAAAGACACAAGAGCAATTATCGAGGCTTTCTCGGGCCGTAGAGTATAGCCCGGCAACTGTCGTGGTGACAGATCCTCATGGAGATATCGAATATGTCAATCCTAAATTTTGTCAGGTCACGGGCTATACGGCGCAAGAAGCCATTGGAAGAAATCCAAGCATATTAAAATCCGGAGAACAATCGACAGAATTTTATAAAAATTTATGGGAAACCATCTTACACGGTGATGAGTGGCGTGGACAATTTTCCAATAAAAAGAAGAATGGCGAGATATTTTATGAAGATGCGTCCATTTCTGCCGTCAGAGATGATAAAGGAAAGATCATTAATTTTATTGCGGTCAAGGAAGATGTAACGGAGAAAAGGCAGACAGAGGAAAAAGCTAAGGAAGCCATGAGGATCAAAAGTGATTTTATTTCCGTTGTTTCTCATGAACTGCGTACGCCTTTGACGGCCATCAAAGAGGGCGTTTCGATCGTTGCTGACGGCGTGACAGGAGATATTAACAAGGAGCAGCAGGAATTTTTAGATGTTGCCAAGCGAAATGTCGATCGCCTTTCAAGGCTTATCAACGATGTTCTAGATTTTCAGAAGCTGGACGCGCAGCAGATGACATTTGAACTTTTGCCGCATGATGTTAATGCTGTTGTGCAAGAAGTGGCTGCTACGATGAAGCACGTTGCAGAAAAAGAAGGCGTGATGCTCGTCGTTGAACCCGGAATGGATCTTCCCGTCGTCAAATTTGATAAGGATCGCATCACGCAGGTATTGACGAATTTAGTCAACAACGCCATCAAGTATGCCCCCGGAAAGCCTGTTCTGATCGAGACGTCGCGGCAAAAGAACACGGTCGCCGTGGCTGTTGTTGACCAAGGGGACGGGATCAAAGAAGAAGACATGGATAAGCTCTTTCAGACGTTTAGCCAGCTGCAAAAGGGAAAAGAGCGCAAGACCGGGAGCACCGGATTGGGCTTGGCGATCTGTAAAAAGATCATCGAGCAGCATAGCGGGAAGATTTGGGTGGAATCGCAGTTCGGCAAGGGAAGCAAATTTATCTTTTTATTGCCGATCGAAGAACGGCGAAAGCGGTAAAGATATTCATGGCAAGGAGGGATTCATGGCAAAAAAAATATTGATTGTCGATGATGAGCCTGATATCGTGAAGGTTGTCGGCTTTCGTTTAAAAAAAGAAGGGTATGCGGTAGAGGTTGCTGTGGATGGCCAGCAAGGGTTAGATATGGCTGCCAGTATCCATCCTGACCTTGTCTTGTTAGATATTACTTTGCCGAAAATCAATGGGTATGAAGTATGCAAGCGCCTTAAAGCGGATGAAAAGCTTAAAGATATCCCGGTGGTCTTCATGACGGCAAGCCTTTCGACAGGAGGTTTTGCTGAGAACTTTCCTTTAACGGGAGCGCAAGGATATGTTTTTAAGCCCTTTGATTATCAGAATTTACTTAATGAGATCCAGAAATTCTTATCGTAAGCGAGGGAAGCCATGGAAACAAAAAAGATCGTTGTGATTGAAGATGATGATTCGATCCAGAAAGTGTTACGGGCCCGCCTGGAAAAAGCCGGGTATCAAGTTGGCGTTGCATCAACAGGCGCCGAAGGACTGGACATTGTCCGAGAGATGAGGCCGCATGTGATCATCTTGGATGTGATGTTGCCGGATGCCAATGGGTTCGATGTCTGTAGGCAGATCAAAGAAATAGATGAGCTTTTCAGAGTCATTATTTATACCGGAAAGCTTGAAGCTGTCGATGCTCGAAGAGCGCGCCAAGTGGGGGCAGATGATTTTACGGTCAAGACCGTGGATTTTAAGTATTTATTAGAGTCTATTGCAAAATTAACCGCTTAAAGAAAAATGATATCGTAGGCTCTTGCGCGCTATTGCGTAAGAGCCTTTTCCATTATGAAAATTTTCCCTCAAACAAAGATTTTTATCATCTTCTTCCTTGGAATGTGCGTTAGTTGTGATTTTGTGTATGGTTTGCTGCAAAAAGAAGGCGCGCAAGAAAAAAAACTTTTGGGCGAGGTTATGCCATCGGTCTATAACGAGAACGTTGAGTTGGTCCAGAAGCTGTTGCTGCTTCACGGCGTTAGCCCAGGGAAAGTCGATGGTAAGTTTGGGGCTCAAGTCCGCCAGGCGATCGCGAAGTTTCAAGAGCAAAACGATTTGCCTGTTTCGCGCTTTGTGGATCAGCGCACATGGCAAGCCTTGAACGCTTTTAGCGCCACAGGTCTTGTGGAAGGCGGCCGTATTGATCTTTTTGCTGTTCAGGAAGCCTTGGCCGCCGCAGGGTTCAACCCCGGCACTCCCGACGGTCGTCAGGGCCCTAAAACAACAAAAGCTATTAAGGATTTTCAGAAGTCCCGCGGCTTGGCCGCGGATGGCCGCGTCGGCAAGAAAACATTGTCCGCTCTCAACGATGTTTTGTTGCTCAAGGCGAGGTAATTGGCGCTTGTGTTCTAAAATCAAATTCTTTATAATAGGGCAAACTTATTCTTAACAGGATTCAGATAAAAGGGGGCTTGTGAAACATTACGATGGTGTTATTTTTGATCTTGATGGTGTTGTGACGAAAACCGCTATGGCGCACGCTCTCTCTTGGAAAGAGATGTTCGATGAATATTTGATGCTGCGCCACCAGCGCAACGGAGAAACGTTCAAAGAATTTAGTTACGAGCATGATTATCGGCTTTTTGTCGACGGACGTCCACGCTATAAGGGAGTGGAGAATTTTTTAAGGTCCCGCAACATTCACCTTCCTCTGGGGAATAAAGAAGACGATGTCAGCCAGGAAACTGTTTATGGCCTTGGCAACGAAAAGGATGCCCGATTCAAACGGATCCTGGAAGAACGCGGGATCGATGTTTATACTTCCACTGTCACCCTGATTAAAGATCTGAAGCATCATCATATTCGCGTTGCTGTTGCTTCCTCGAGCAAGAATTGTGGACCTATCTTAAAGAAGACAGGGATAGAAGAACTTTTTGAGGCGCGCATTGATGGCGTTGTTTCAGCAGAGCTTGGCCTTAAAGGCAAGCCAGAAAGCGATATTTTTTTAACAGCCGCGCAACATATCCATTGTTCGCCACAGCGGTCTGTTGTGATCGAGGATGCGGTTGCTGGAGTCCAGGCAGGCTGCAAAGGGAGCTTCGCTCTTGTGGTGGGCGTGGCGCGTGAGGGCAATGCGAAAGATCTAAAAGAAGCCGGAGCCGATATTGTCGTGGAAGACTTTTTAGGCGTTGGGGCGGAGATCATGGATACTTGGATCCGTGAAAAGCTGGAAGGCAAAAAATAGCCGTGGGCGCCTATAAAGCAACAAAGAATATTTATATTATCGATGGCCTGCGAACGCCTATTGGCAGCACGCACAAGAGTTTAAAAAAATTCTCTGCAGCAGCCTTAGCCTCAGCCATTTTGAAAGAATTTGTTCGTCGTTACCCAGCCGTATGTCAGCGCGCGGATGAAGTTTTGCTGGGCAATACTGTTTCGGCAGGCACAGGACAAAATGTTGTTCGCCAGGCGATCATCGCAGCAGGGCTACCTGCGCATATTCCAGGAACGGCGATCAACAGTGTTTGCGGATCAGGGCTTGAGGCTGTTATCTTGGCCTGTCGAGCGATTTTGTGCGGCGAAGCGAAGATTGTTTTTGCTGGCGGGACCGAGAGTGCCTCGCATAGCCCTAAAATTCTTCATCCCGATAAAGATGAGCCTGTGGAAAGCCTTATTTGTGACGGCCTCTGGTGCATGATGAGCAATAAGCATATGGGGCAGATCGCAGAAGATTTGGCCCGGCATTATAAGGTTTCATCCGCGGCGCAGAATCAATTTGCTTACGAAAGTCATGCCAAAGCTGTGATCGCTCAGGAGCAGAAAAAGTTTCAGGCAGAGATCGTTCCCCTTACAAAAGAAGACGGTAGCCTCGTTTGCCAAGACGACCGTCCGCGGCGCAACACAAGCTTTGAAAAGATGGAGAAACTCCCATCTGCCTTTGAAGAAGAGGGCACGGTCACAGCCGGCAACGCCTCAGCCCCTGCCGATGGTGCAGCTATTGTTCTTCTTGCAAGCGAGGATGCGTTAAAACTAGATCCTTCGTTAAAGCCACAAGCAAGGATACTTGCCTATGCTTCTGTGGCTCTTGATCCAAAAAAATGTTTTGAGGCAGGCGTGCTCGCTGCTCGTGATTGCTTATCGGTGGCGAACCTTTCGGTCAAGGATATTGATCTGTTTGAGGTCGGAGAATCGTTTGCCGCGCAAGCTGTGTGGACCAAGGACCAGCTGAAAGTCGAAAATAATAAAATGAATATTTACGGAGGCGATATCGCCTTGGGGCATCCTTTGGGTTCAACGAGCGCGCGTCTTCTGGTAACATTACTGCATGCGCTAAAGAATGAAAATAAAAAACGCGGACTTGCGGTTATTTGTTTTGGCTCGGGCGGGGCGACGAGCATGGTGATCGAGCGCTTATAAAAAAGTTTCGACGAGGCGGGCGATCGCTAAAGAAGAGGTGAGTCCTGGCGATTCAATGCCGATCAAATTAATAAAGTTTTTAAAACCCTTCGCAGATTCTTCCTGAATTACAAAATCACTAAAATCAACTCCCGGCGCCTGAAGTTTGGCACGCATGCCAGCCGTGTCCGGGACAAGGTCTTCCAGGGTGAGTTTGGGTAAAAAACGACTTACAGAATCACAAAAAACTTTTTTATCTTTTTCATCAACAGTATAATCAATCCTTGTCGCATAGCGTGCGTCGGGCCCTAAACGCAAGCCGCCAGCTAGATCCGGGGTGATGTGAATCCCTAGGTCTGTTTTGCTCGCCGGTGGATACACAGGATGTGTCACGGCAAATTTCTTCGGATTACTGATGCGAAAATATTGCCCCTTGCTAAGATGCAGTTGATAGCCGCAGGCCGCGATGTCAAAGCCTGCCATCGCCGCTACGCGATCCGCGTGAAGCCCTGCCGCGTTAATGACAATAGACGTTTCAAAGGAAAATAAGTCTCCGCTAGGTTCTTTGACAGTGATTTCATACCCGGCGCTTTTAGGGGCAATGCCGACAACCTCGACACTAAAAGCAAATTCGACGTTTTGTTTTTTGGCTTGTTCAAAAAGAGTTTTCATGAACTGATGTGAGTCGAGAATGCCTGTGTCAGGAGATAAGAATGCTTCTTGCGCCTTGACATCGGGTTCCAGGGCTTTTAATTCCTCTTGGGTAAGAAAGCGCAGATCAGTGACGCCGCTTTCAACGGCATTTTTATAGATAGCGTGGATCTTGGCAGCTTCTTCATTGGTGCAAGCAACCAAGATCTTTCCTGTTTTTTTGTAAGGGATGTTGTAGTGTTGGCAGAAATCATACAAAAGGTTTTTACCTTGAATACAGAGCTTAGCCTTTAAAGAATCCTTGGGATAGTAGAGGCCGGCGTGGATGACCTCTGAATTGCGTGATGATGTTTCGCGGCCGAAAGCATCGTGCTGCTCGACAACGAAGATGTCATGATATTTTCGCGATAATTGAAAGCCAAGCGCCAATCCGCAAGCACCAGCGCCAATGATTGTGATGTTTGTTTTTTCCATAGGTTTCTACTGAGCGTGTAAGGTATTTTACACACAGGGTCAAAAGAAATCTACAGAGATTTTATATTAGAAAAGTTGTAAGGCCTATGATAGGATGAAGAAAATTTTGTAATCACAGGAGGCCTATTATGATCACAGAAAGCCGAATCAAGGAAGATACGCTAAAGCGCATCGCCATGAATATGTTGGTGGCGGCACGGACCGCGCCGAAAGGCAAAGGCCTGGACACCTTTGTGTTTTGTTTAGCTGAGGAAAAGGATATCAAAAAGATCTCAGACCAGATGCGCAGCATCGGCCAACAACAGGATTTACCCGGCTTTCTTCGGGATGCAGAAAATATTTTATCTGCGTCCATTGTTCTTCTGCTGGGAACCGTTATTAAACCTGCAGGCTTAAAGAAGTGCGGAATGTGCGGCTTTGCCAACTGCGCCGAGAAAGAAAAACAAAAGAATGTCCCTTGCGTTTTTAATGTCGGCGATTTAGGTATTGCGATCGGGTCCGCCGTGAGCGTGGCGGCTGAATATCGCGTGGATAATCGCGTGATGTATACGGCAGGACAAGCTGCGATGGAGCTAGGACTTTTAGGGGAAGGGGTCAGGATCGCTTATGCTATTCCGTTGGCCGCGATGTCCAAAAATCCTTTTTTTGATCGCGCCGCATAGAAGAACGGATAATCTTCGCAGGCTTATTTATCGATAAAGGCTTTGATCTTTTCGAGTAGCAGGGGCATGTCTAAGGGTTTAACAAGATAAGCATCAGCACCGACATCTTGGCCGATCTGCTTGTCTTTCTCGCTATCGCGCGATGTTAACATGATGATCGGGATCGTCTTGTGCTTGCGATCGTTCTTTAATAGCTGACAAAGGTTGTAGCCGTTAATGATCGGCATCATGACATCAAGAATGATCAGGTCTGGGTACTTATCCATAGCTTGTTGAAGGCCTTCGGCTGCCTTGGTCGCTGTGAGGACGACATAGCCATTTTCTGGAAGTTTTTTCTCGAGGATCTTGATCTGGGCCGGGTCATCGTCGATGACCAGGATCGTTTTGGGCCTGCTATTGCTAAACATGAGCGTATTGTATAGCGTTTTGAGCGTTGTTTCAAACAAAAAATTGCAGTTGTGAATAAATTATTTTATTAGTTTTTTTTATGTTACAATAAATTTTTATTAAAAGGAAAAATATGAGTGCCCATAAAGTATTGCCCCGCCAGAAAACAGTACGCATGAACCAATCTCAGGAGATCGATTTTTTACGTAAAGTTGTCGAGCTTACTTCTTCCGGGCTGGATCTTTCTTCGGTTTTGGTGGAAGTGGTCAGGATCATTGACGAGACCACCTCTTCCGACTCTATTTTTATTTATCTCGTGGATGAGAAGACCAAAGGGCTTGTCCTCATGGCGTCGAAAACCCCTCATGTTAAAGAACTTGGAAATGTTGCCTTGAAGGTTGGCCAAGGGATCACCGGATGGGTCGCCAAGGAAGGACGTATTGTTAATATTAAGGAAGGAGCTTACAAGGACAAACGGTTTAAAAGCTTTGATGTTCTTCCTGAGGACAGATATGAAGCTTTTCTGGCTGTGCCTATTGTGCGCAAGGCCAAGGTGATCGGTGTTATTAATATTCAGCACAAGAAAACCCACCAATACACAGCGCAGATGGTTCATTTATTGGCGATGGTTGCAAAGCAGGTAAGCGGTGTTATTGAAAATGCCCGTCTTTACGCCGAAACAAAGAAAAAAGCTATACAATTTGATAAGCTGGTCCAGGTGAGCCAATCTATCACCTCAGAACGCTATTTAGATGAGATCTTGAATCTTATCGTTGTTGTCACGGCCGAAATGCTTAATTCGCAAATATGCTCTATTATGCTGCTTGACGCAAAAGGAAAAGAACTCGCCATGAAAGCCACGCAAAGCTTGAGTGAGGACTATAAGCGTAAGCCGAACATCAAGGTCGACCAAAGCTTGAGCGGGGAAGTTGTTAAAACGCGCAAACCCATTGTTGTTTTTGACGTGCGCCTCGAGGAGCGCTATGCGTATCGCGACCTAGCTATCAAAGAAGGCCTTAGCTCTATGCTATCTGTGCCGATGGTGGTCAAGGATAAGATCATCGGCATCATCAATGTTTACACAAAAGAACCTCACGAGTTTTCTCAAGAAGAGATCAATGTGTTGCAGATGGTCGCCAATCAAGCAGCCATTGCGGTCGAGAACACTAAGCTCATGGAAGAAACCCTTAAGGCTAAAGAAGCGCTAGAAACACGCAAGCTTGTTGAGCGTGCCAAAGGTATCTTGATGAGATTGCAAGGTTTTAGTGAAGAGGCCGCACACAAGCTTATTCATAAAAAAAGCATGGATTCCTGCAAAACCATGAAAGAGATCGCGGAGTCCATCATCCTGATGGACGACCTACAGAAAAGATAGCTTATTTTGTAGGCCGCTATGCGCGATATCGACCTGGCTTGACGATGAAAAAGAATTTCCAATATCATGTCATGATCCTTTTGGTCCTTGGGATCATGTTTGTCATGACCTTAAGTGAATTCCTTATTTATCAATTCACGCTTGAGAAGCAGTTTGACCAGTTAAGGGAAAAGCTCAAGGTTGTTGCCCAAACAGCCGCTTTGAATATCGACCATACCGTTGTTGCACAGGTTCCTCTTATCCGCGAAGGCGTTACGAGCGAGCCTTATCAAGTTCTTACCCGCCAGCTTCAAAGCATTCAAGAGGCAAATTCTTTTTTGACGGATATTTATATTTTGCGAAGGACAGAAAAAGCAGGCCTTTGGGAGTTTGTTGTGAATATCGTCGCGCCCGCTTCGGGTGACATTCCAGCGTCAACACAAGCTTATCCTGGCCAAGAGTATGATGTCTCTCGTTTTTCTGACATGATGAAATCTTTTTCTGGGGCAACCGCGGATAAAACGTTGACAAAAGATGAGTGGGGAGCCACATTGTCCGGCTACGCTCCTATTAAGGATGGAAAAGGATATTCGTTCGCGGTTTTAGGCGTTGATATGTCTGCTCAAGAAGTATATGCTCTGCAGCAACAGATTCATTGGCGCGCGATCATTATTTTTGTTCTCGGCATTATTTTGGCTGTTATCTTAGGATGGATTATTTCCCGGCGCCTCACGTCACGGATCAAAAACCTGGCGGAAGGAACAAGGCGTTTATCCTACGACGATCTGGATTTTCGCGTGAAAGAAGAAGGTCAAGATGAAATTGCGGAACTTGCGCGATCATTTAACGCGATGGCCTTACGGCTCAAGGAATCGCGTCAGCGCTTACGTGAGTATTTTTATTGCGTTATTCAGTCTTTAGCAAAGGCTTTGGAAGCTAAGGATGCCTACACGAGCGGCCATTCTGAGCGCGTAGCGGCTTATGCGCAAAGAATTGCTTTGGCAATGGGATTTCCTGAAGAGAAGGCCGAGCTTTTGTTTCGCGTGGCACAGCTGCATGATATCGGCAAGCTTAACGTTCCGCAAGAGATCCTTAATAAAAAAGAGAAACTCAGCGATGAGGATTGGGCTATTATTCGTCAACATCCCACGGTTGGCAGCAAGGTCGTTGAACCTATTTTTCCTGATAAGGAAACACTTTCTGTTGTGCGCTCGCATCATGAGCGTTTTGATGGCAAAGGTTATCCAGACGGGTTGCGCGGTTCTGACATTCCTGTCTTTGCACAGATCGTAGCGGTGGCGGATGCCTATGATGCAATGACTTCACATCGCGCTTATCGGCAAGCCTTGTCAGCGCAAGTTGTACGTGAAGAGTTACTGAAGGGTTGCGGTACGCAATTTAACGGTGAGATCGTCAAAGTTTTTTTGAATGTCCTAGGAGATCAAGCTGGCCTCTCGGTCGATCAGCAAGTAGCAAAAGAGAGATAAAAAATTTTTATTGACAAAGCAAGGATCAAATTGTATATTTGTAGCAACAGTAGGGCAATGAAGTCCTCTTAAATCCATCGAAGGGTTTGAGAGGTTTTTATTTTTCGGGCACAGAAGTCCGACACCTCGACGAGCGAGTTGTCGGATTTTTTATGTAAGGGCATTGAAGTCCTCGAGAAGCCGATGTTGGCTGGATCGAGGATTTTTCTTTTTATAAGAAAAATCCTCCTTAAAACAAAAAAATGGAGGATAAGACAATGGATATGATTAATAGTGGCGATACGGCTTGGGTGCTTTTAAGTGCAGCCCTTGTCATGTTAATGACCCCAGGATTAGCTTTCTTCTATGGTGGCATGGTACGCCGTAAAAATGTGTTGGGCATGCTCATGCAGTGCTTTGCGATCCTTTGTATTTTAAGCCTTCAGTGGGTGCTGTTCGGTTATAGTTTGTCTTTTGGCCCATCGACAGGTTTCTGGGGTGGATTGCAATGGTTCGGTCTTAATGGCGTGGGGTTGGAGCCTTATGCTGATTATGCAGGAACTATTCCTCATCAGGCATTTATGATCTTTCAGGCAATGTTTGCTATCATTACGCCTGCTTTGATCATTGGCGCGTTCGCTGAGCGTATGAAATTCTCTGCTTTTATTGTGTTTACGCTCTTATGGGCTTTTCTGGTCTATGACCCTATCTGCCATTGGGTTTGGGGTATTGGCGGGTGGTTGCGCAACATGGGCGCCTTAGATTTTGCTGGCGGAACAGTTGTTCATATTAATGCCGGTATTGCTGCCTTGGTCATGGCCCTTGTTGTTGGAAAGCGCAAAGGATATGAAAATAAAGCCACGCCTTTGCACAACCTTCCTTTTACAGTATTAGGTGCCGCGCTCTTGTGGTTCGGGTGGTTTGGTTTTAATGCTGGAAGCGCTTTGGCTGCCAATGGGTTAGCTGTGAATGCGTTCGTTGTGACAAATACGGCTGCCGCTGCCGCGGGTTTAAGCTGGGCTCTTCTAGAATGGATCTTTAACGGTAAGCCGACCATGTTCGGTGTCGCGACAGGCGCTGTGGCAGGCCTAGTTGCGATTACTCCGGCTGCTGGCTTTGTTAATGTTATCTCGGCTATTTTGATCGGCTTCGGCGTGAGCGCTCTTTGCTATTTTGCTGTGAGCGTGATCAAACCAAAGCTTGGCTATGATGATTCTTTAGATGCCTTTGGCGTACATGGTATCGGCGGGATCTGGGGTGCTATCGCCACAGGGCTTTTTGCATCAAAAGCCATCAACGCCGCTGGTAATGATGGTTTATTGCTTGGCAATTTTGCCCTTATGAAGGCGCAGTTGGTCGCGGTTTTAGTTACAATCGTTTATAGTTTTGTTGTGACATTTGTCATTGCAAAGCTTGTGGATAAGTTTATCGGGCTAAGAGTCTCTGAAGAGGAAGAGAACATTGGCCTCGATCTTACACAGCATCATGAACGAGCCTATACGATATTAGAATAAACCGCGCACGGCGCACTTTAAGGAGGATACTATGAAACTTATTATTGCGATCATTCAACCACACAAACTTGAGGATGTTAAGCGAGAGCTTTATGCGGCTAATGTTAACCTGATTACCGTTAGCGAGGTCTTGGGCCACGGGCAGCAAAAAGGTGTTACAGAAGTTTACCGTGGAGCTAAAGAA
>Ga0172367_10001901_pt1 | contig 29531 bp, 23 predicted proteins | sample Lak10m_FD_114542 | JGI IMG/M metagenome (GOLD analysis project Ga0172367, IMG submission 114542) | Freshwater microbial communities from Kabuno Bay, South-Kivu, Congo - kab_022012_10m | ecosystem: Environmental > Aquatic > Freshwater > Lake | place: Democratic Republic of the Congo: South-Kivu...
GTTCACGTCGATGCCGGTCTGGACCACGCGACGCACGTACTCGACGTGCCCGCGTTCGCTGGCGGGAATGACCGACACGCCGCCGTAGCGGTTGCGAATGGTGAGGTCGGCCCCGGCGGGCAACAGGACCTCGAGCATCGCCACGCTGCCGGTGACGCCGGTGACCAGCCAGGGGGTGTCGTGGCGGTCGTCCATCGCGTCGGGATCGGCGCCGGCGTCGACCAGCAGCTGGGCCATCTCGACATGGTCGGCCGCTGCGGCGAGCAGGAGCGGGGTGCGCCCTCGGTGATCGCGGGTGTTCACGTCGGCCAGCGCAGTGAGCGCCTCCCGGGCGCGCCGAAGGTCGTTCGTGGCGGCAGCCGTGAGGAGCTCGTCGTTCGCATCGACACGCCGGAGACGGGCGACGAATCCGGCGTAGTGCCACACCAGCTCGTCACCGTCGAGCTGTCGGGTGACCTCGATGGGGACACCCACCGGGCGCAGCACGTGCACCTTGTGCTCGTAGGTGGCGACGACGGTGATGGGCGTGGTCTTGTCGATGGCAGCCACGTCGTGGACGCCGTGTTCCTCCGTGCCGTCGCAGCGCATGTCGTGCACGATGCCGCCCGAGGTGATGACGACCCGGTCGCCGCACTGCTCGATGCGCTGCAGCTGCCCGAGCATCGGGTGTTCGGGTTGCACACTGCCGCCGGCCTCCACCTCGACGGCGCGCCACAGCCCGTGCATCCGCGGCGCCGTGCGCGGCACGGCCTCGGTGCACCCGACGAGCACCAGTGGCGGCATGCGGTCGCCGTAGCCGCCGGGAGGCGTGTGCGCGACCGGGATGTCGTCGGCCCTCACTGCCGGCCCATCTCCGCGGCGTGCTCGGCGGCGGTGGCGTCGGCGAACCGTTCGGGGCTGGCCTGGATGACCACTTCGTGCAACGTGCCCTGGAAGGGGAACGGCGCTCGGTAGCGGGTGGACACCGGAGAACCGTGGTCGTACCCGACGCTCGGGCCGACCGACGACATCATCAGCATGAACAGCGGCAGGTGCGCCGAACCGCACGGCACACCGTCGATCTCGAGCATCGCTTCACCCACGCGTCCGCCCTGCCGGCGGACTTTCACCGTGAGCGCCGTGTTGCCCGTCGGCACGGTGATGTCGCTCTCGACGACGGTGTGTGCGTCGAACGCGTTGTAGTCGAACACCAGTCGATCGTCCTGCACGAAGAACGAGAACCCCGAGTTCTCGGTGCCCGATGCGTACAACACGCCGTCGTCGCCGGCGGCTCGCGTGACGTGTGCGGTCATGTCGAAGCTGCGCCCGCCGAGTGCGGCCGAGGCCTGGCCGGGCATGGGCGACATCGGCGGACGGTAGACGTAGCGGCGGCTCTCGGGATGCGGCGACCGGTCGCGGAACCGCACGCCGAACAGTTCGACGCCGCGGTCGTCGAGCGGCAGCACGCCGTGTCGCTCGGCCTCCTGCCACCACAGCTCCTTCAGCGCCTCGAGCTGATCGGGCATGGTGTCGGCGAGGTCGTTGCACTCCGACGCGTCGTCGGCGATGCGGTAGAGCTCCCACGGCTCGGTGAGGAAGTCGGCACCCTTCTCGTGCCGGCACACTGCCTTCCAGCCGTCGTGGACGAGCGCGCGGCTGCCGCCGTTCTCGAAGTACTGCAACGTGTTGGTGGCCGGCGCGGCTGTGTCGTGCAGCGCTCCGGCGAACGAGTGGCCCGACACGGGTTCCTGCGGCACGCCCCGGTAGACCGCTGGTGCCTGCACGCCGATGAGCTCGTAGAGGGTGGGGGCGATGTCGGCGACGAACACGAACTGGTCGCGGAGCCCGCGCTGTTCGGCGGCAACACCCTGCGGCCAGTGGAAGATCATCGGTACGTGCACGCCACCTTCGTGGGTGTTCTGCTTGTACCACTTGAACGGTGTGTTGCCGCATTGCGCCCAACCCCACGGATAGTTGGTGTGGCTGTGCGGGCCGCCGATGTCGTCGATGCGGTCGATGGCCTGGTCGGGGGTCTCGAAGATGCCGTTGAAGAACTTCATCTCGTGCATCACGCCGAACGGGCCGCCCTCCTGGCTGGCGCCGTTGTCGGCCATCACCACGAGGATGGTGTTGTCGAGCTGGCCCATCTGGCGCAGCCCGTCGACGAGGCGCCCGATCTGCACATCGGTGTGGTCGAGGAACGCGGCGAACGCTTCCTGGAGGCGCGCGGCGAGTCGGCGCTGGTTGTCGGGCAGCGAGTCCCACGCGTCGACGCCGGGGTTGCGCGGCGCGAGTTGGGTGCCCTCGGGGATGATGCCGCGCTCGAGCTGGCGTCGGTACACCCGCTCCCGGATGACATCCCAGCCCTCGTCGAAGCGACCCTTGTACTTCGCCATGTACTCGGGCGGCGCCTGGTGCGGCGCATGCGTCGCACCGAACGCGAGATAGGTGAAGAAGGGGCGATCGGGGCGCACGCCCTTGCTGTCGGCGATCATCTTCAGCGCCTGGTCGACCAGGTCCTCCGACAGGTGGTAGCCCTCGTCGGGGCCGGCGGGCGGCCCGATCGGATGGTTGTCGCACACCAGCTCGGGGTGGAACTGGTCGGTCTCACCGTCGAGGAAGCCGTAGAACCGGTCGAAGCCGCGGCCGAGCGGCCACTGGTCGAACGGGCCGGCGGCCGAGCACTCCTCCATCGGTGCGAGGTGCCACTTGCCGACGGCGAACGTGGCATAGCCCTGATCGCGCAGCACCTCTGCCATCGTGGCGGTGCGCGTGCTGACGTGGCCGAGCATGTGCGGGAAGCCGGTGCGGAAGTTGCTGACCGATCGCATCCCGGCCTTGTGCTGCGAGCGCCCGGTGAGCAGCGCGGCGCGAGTGGGGGAGCACAGCGGCGTGACGTGGAAGTTGGTGAACTGCAGGCCGCCTGCGGCCAGCGCGTCGATGTTCGGCGTGTCGATCTCCGACCCGAAGCAGCCCATCTGCGCGAAGCCGGTGTCGTCGAGCAGCATGATCACGACGTTGGGGGCGGTCTCGCCCGGGTGCGGGTTCTCCTCGAACCACGGCTCCGACTCCGCGAGCGTGCGACCGATCTTCCCCTCGAACCGTTCTGTCCTCATGGACGGAACCTAACAGTTGGCAGTCACACTGACAACAGTTCTGCCGTGCGGGTGCCCTGGCTGCTCGCGGTAGGTTCGGCGAATGGTTGGATCGATCCTCGGAACCCGCGTGCTGCGCACGGAAGACCCGGAACTGCTGCTCGGTGCGGCCAGGTACGTCGACGACCTCGGTCTCGACGGTGCGGTGCACGCGGTGTTCGTTCGCTCGGAGGTCGCGCACGGTCGTCTGGTGGGCATCGACGCCGACGAAGCGCGCTCGATGCCCGGTGTGGTGGGCGTGTTCACCGCCGCCGATCTGCCGCTGCGACCGTTCCACGGCATGGCGAAGGTGCACGACCACTTCGCTCGTCCCTCGCTCGCGGTCGACACCGTTCGCTTCGTCGGCGAGCCGGTCGCGGTGGTGGTGGCCGACACCGCGGTGCAGGCGCGCGATGCGGTGGCGACCGTGATGTGCGACATCGAGTTCCTCGACGTGGTGGTCGACCCGGAGGACGCGCTCGCCGACGGTGCGCCGGTGCTGTTCGCCGAGCACGGCGACAACGTGGCGATGGCCACCACCGATGTGGTGCAACCCGACATCTTCGGCGATGCCGATGTGGTGGTGCGTGGCCGGTACGTGAACAACCGGGTCGCGGTGGCGCCGATGGAGCCCCACGCAGCCGCGGCGTGTGTCGACGACGAGGGGCGCCTGGTGATGTACGGCTCCACGCAGATGCCGCACATGCTGAAAGGTCTGCTCTGTCGATCGCTGAAGCTCGCGCCCGAGCACGTGCGCGTGGTCACGCCGCACGTCGGTGGTGGGTTCGGTGGCAAGGCAGGCATGTACCCCGAGCAGCTGGTGGTGGCGGCGCTCGCGTTGCAACTGCAACGACCGGTCACCTGGATGAGCACCCGCAGTGAGGACATGCTGGCCCTCGCGCACAGCCGTGCCCAGGTGCAGTACGTGGAGCTGGGCTGCCGCAACGACGGCACGTTCACGGGCCTGAGGGTGCACCTCGTGGGCGACGGTGGTGCGTACCCCGGCATGGGCGCGTACCTGCCCGCCGGCACGCGCCGGATGTCGAACGGTACGTATGCGTTCACCGGCATCCAGTTCGACATCGCGGTCGCCACCACGAACACCACGCCCACAGGTGCCTACCGTGGCGCAGGTCGCCCCGAGGCCACGGCACTGCTCGAACGGGCCGTCGACCACGCGGCGCTCACGCTGGGCATCGACCCCGTGGAGATCCGTCGACGGAACCTCCTCGGCGACGACGTGTTCCCGTTCGACACGCTCACCGGTGTCACCTACGACAGCGGCGCGTACCGCACCCCGCTCGACAGGCTCGTCGACCTCGCCGGCTACGACGACCTGCGACGTGAACAGGCCGAGCGCCGAGCCCGTGGCGACCGCATGCTGCTCGGCATCGGTGTCGCGGCGTACGTGGAGATCACCGCAGGCGGCGGCAGCAGCGAGTACGGAGCGGTGGAGGTGCACCCCGACGGCACGGCCACCGTGCTCGCCGGCACGTCGGCACACGGCCAGGGCCACCAGACCGCGTTCGCGATGATCGTCAGCGACCAGACCGGCATTCCGGTCGACCGCATCCGCCTGGCGGCCGTCGACACCGACCTCGTGCGCAGCGGTGGCGGCACGGGCGGCTCTCGTTCGCTGCAACTCGGTGGGTCGGCCGTGATGCGGGCCACCGAGGCGCTCGTCACCAAGGCGCGCGACCTCGCTGCCCGGCTGCTCGAGGCCGATGCCGCCGATGTGGTGGTCGACGTGGCCTCCGGCACGATCGGCGTTGCAGGCGTCCCCGCCTCGGCGCTCACGTGGGCAGAACTGGCCGTGGCCGCGGCCGAGCAGCCCGATGCGGTCGACCACGACGACGGCACCACGGGCCTTGCCGCGCAGCTCGACTTCGACCAGGCCGGAGCGACATTTCCCTTCGGCGCCCACCTCGCGGTGGTGGAGGTCGACCGAGACACGGGTCGTGCCGCGCTGCTCCGGCACCTCGCGGTCGACGACTGCGGCACGGTGCTGAACCCGCTGCTGGTGGAAGGCCAGCAGCACGGTGGCGTGGCGGCTGGCGTGAGCCAGGCGCTGTACGAGGTGGTGCAGTACGACGCGCACGGCAACCCGCTCACGGGCAACTTCATGGACTACGGCATCCCGTCGGCAGCGGAGTTCCCGAGCTTCGAGGTGCACAGCACCGAGACCCCCACGCCGTTGAACCCGCTGGGCGCCAAGGGCATCGGCGAGGCGAGCACCATCGGCAGCACGCCGGCGGTGCAGAACGCCGTGATCGACGCGCTCGCCCATCTCGGTGTGCGCCACATCGACATGCCGTGCACCAGCGAGCGGGTGTGGCGCACCATCCGCGATGCGGAGGGCGGCACGCTGCCCGATCCGTGGCGTGAGCCGCCGGCCGTGTTCGCCCGACTCGCCGCCGGCCAGGAGGTCGATGCCGCCGGGTTGAAGGCCGCCGAGGGCATCTGACCGTGCACGCTGCCGAGCACCATCGAACGCTTGCGGCCGAGGCCGACCGGTTCGTGCAGCACCATCGCGTCGACACTCAGCACGGGGTGCGCTGGCGTCGCACCGACAAGGCGGCCGCACGCGCCGAACTCGGCCTGTACCACGGCTCGGCGGGCATCCTGCTGCACCAGTTGGAGTGGTTCCTCGCCACGGGTGATCCCGAACGCCTCGCGCTCGCCCGTCGCGCCGGTGACGAGATCGTCGCCACGGCCGGCGACGAACCGGTGTCGGTGGGTCTGTTCTCGGCGACACCGGGCCTGGCCTTCGCGCTCATCGAGTTGTGGCGTGCGAGTGGTGACGAGACCTACCGGGCCGCGGCCGAGTCGTTGCTGCGCTCGCTGCGTGCGGCGGCCGTGCCGCTCGGTTCGGGCATCGGCTGGCTGGAGGCCGATCCCTTCGCCGACATGACCGGCATCACCGGCACCTTCGAGATCGTCGACCAGTCCGTCGGTGCATGCGGCGCTGGGATGGTGTTCGTCCACGCCGCCCGCACCGGTGCCGTCCCCGACGCGCTCGACTGGGCAGTGTCCACCGCCGACCGGCTGATCGACCTGGCGGAGCGCGAGCCGCAGGGATGGCGGTGGAACCTGATGGCGAAGATGCCGTACGTGTTCCGTGCGCCGAACTTCGCCCACGGCAGTGCCGGTGTGGCGTACTTCCTGGCCGATCTGTGGCGGTCGACGGGGGAGCAGCGGTACCTCGACGCGGCCTTCGAAGGGGCGTGCTTCGTGCGTCATCATGCGCTGCCGATGGGCGACGGCTGCCTGGTGCGCCACACCGAGGACGACGTGCCGACCATCTTCTACCTCGGGGTGTGCCACGGCCCGGCCGGCACGGGTCGCCTGTTCCACCTGCTGCACGACATCACCGGCGACGATGCTCACCTCGAGTTCGCCGACTCGCTGTGGCGGGGCGTGCTCGCCACTGGGGTGCCCGAGCAACGCATCGCAGGCTTCTGGGACAACCACGGCCAGTGCTGTGGTGATGCCGGCCTCGGCGACTATGCGCTGTTCCTCCACCGCCGTACGGGCGACGAGGGGGCACTCGCATTCGCCGGTCGGCTGGCCGATCACATCGAGTCGCGGAGCACGCTGGTCGACGGTGACGACGGCCCCCAGCGCAGTTGGGCCCAGTTGGAACACCGCAACCGGCCCGACTTCTGGCAGACAGCGACGGGTCTGTTCCAGGGCGCGGCGGGCATCGGCAGCTTCCTCCTCCACCTCGCGACCACACTCGAGGGCGCTCCGGTGAAGGTGCCGCTCCCCGACCAACCCTTCGTCGACGACCCGTTCGAATAATGCTGAGCTGGGACGATGCCGCCGATCTGACAGTTCGAGCGGTTCTCGGCGGCTGCCTACCTACCGGGCGGTAGGGGGAGTATGCTGGCCGACGATGACCGACGTCGCTGATCCTCGACCCGTCCGCACCGATTCCCTCAACGCGGTGCGCGACATCATCCCCGCCGGCTGCTACGAGCGTTCCGCTCGCCGAGCTGCCGTGGCGCTGGTGCAGGCCTGGGCGCTGTGGTTGGTGCCGGTGGCCGCCCTGCTGTTCACCGACACGTGGTACCTCGTGGCGCCGCTGTGGTTGCTCGCCGGGTTCGCCGTCGCCGGCTTGTTCGTCCTCGGTCACGACGCATCGCACGGTGCGCTCCTCGACTCGCGTCCTGCCAACCGGCTGATCGCGCAGCTGTGCATGGCCCCGAGCGCCCACGTCGAGGCCGCCTGGGACCTCGGCCACAACCGCATCCATCACGGCTACACCACGCGTGAAGGGTTCGACTTCGTGTGGCACCCGCTCACCCCTGCGCAGTACCGCGAGCTCGGCGCGATGGCGAAGCTCCAGCACCGCCTCGAGTGGTCGTGGATCGGCTCGGGCGCCTACTTCCTGCGTTCGGTCTGGTGGGACAAGATGTGGCGCTACAACGCGCCCGGCAAGCGGCGCAACGCCATCATCCGCGACAAGACCACGCTCACCATCGCGATGGTGCTGGCGCTCGGTGGCGCCGCCACGTTCGGGGCACTCACCGGCGGACTGGTCGCCGCGTTCTGGGTACCGGTGAAGCTGTTCGTGGTGCCGTTCCTGCTGTTCGTGCACATCATCGGCTGGACCGTGTACGTGCACCACGTCGACCCCACCATCCGCTGGTGGCCGCGCAAGGAGTGGTCGCAGTTCCGGGGTCAGATGGAGAGCACCACCATCCTGCGCATGCCGCGCGTGCTGAACCGGCTGTGGTTCCACAACATCTTCGTGCACGTGCCGCACCACGTGGATGCGCGCATCCCGTTCCACCAGCTGCCGGCGGCGGCAGAGGCCATCGCCGACCACTATCCCGACACCGTGCGGTCGGGGCGCATCAGCCTGCGGCACTACCTGCACACCGCGAAGACGTGCAAGCTGTACGACTTCGAACAGGGTCGCTGGCTGCCCTACGCCGCGGCGCGCTGATCGTTCACGAGTCGAGCAGCGCGCTCAGCGACTGCACCGACTCGATGAACTCGTCGATCATGTCGAACACCACCTGCGCAGCGGGCTTGCTCACGTTCATGCTGCCGACGATCTGGCCGACGAAGTAGTTGGCGAGTTGCTCGGCACCGCTGCCGGGCCGGTACGACGCCCGCTCGATGCGCGCCCGCGCCTCGCCCACCAGGATCGGCTGCAGCGGCATGCCCAGCGGACGCGGGTTGGCCGGGTCGTCCCACTCGTCGGTCCACGCCGAGCGCAACTGGCGAGCCGGCTTGCCGGTGAGCGACCGCGACCGCAGCGTGTCGCTCGACGTGGCCGCCAGGAACTTCTGCTTCACCACGGGGTGCGTCTCTGCCTCGTCGGTGGTGAGCCACACCGACCCACACCACACGCCCTGTGCGCCGAGTGCCATCGCAGCGGCCATCTGCCGGCCGCGGCCGATGCCGCCGGCGCCGAGCACGGGGACGGGGGCCACCGCGTCGACGATCTCGGGGATGAGCACCATCGTGCCCACCTCGCCGGTGTGACCGCCCGCCTCGGCGCCCTGGGCGATGATCATGTCGACGCCGGCAGCGACGTGACGCTCGGCGTGCTGCGCCTTACCGGCGAGCGCCCCGATGAGGCGGCCTTCCTCCTTGACGCGTTCGATCATGTGCGCCGGCGGCGGGCCGAGCGCGTTGACGAGCAGGCGCGGCTGGTGGGCGAGCGCGATCTCGAGCAGCGGGTCGGCCTGCGCTGCCGAGAAGGGGGCGGCGGTGCCGCTGAGGTCGCCGCCGCTGCGGCTGGCGCCACGTTCGTCGTCGGGCAGCGGCGGCACGTCGTACTTCTCCATCAGCCGCGCCACGAACTGGCGGTGCTCGTCGGGGATGAGACCGACGATGTCGGCCATCGTGAGGCCGCCGTTGTCGCTGCCCGCGTACTTCGCCGGCACGATGAGGTCGACGCCGTACGGGCGGCCGCCCACCTCGTCCTCGATCCACTTCAGGTCGATCTCGAGCTGCTCTGGGCTGTGCGCAACAGCACCGAGCACACCCATGCCACCCGCCTTCGTGACGGCGGCGACCACGTCGCGGCAGTGGGTGAAGGCGAGGATGGGCACGTCGATGCCGAACATCTCGGTGATGGCAGTCTGCATGACGCCGACACTACGGCGACGACGGTCAGCGGCTGGCGTCGAAGGAGGCCAGGGCGCTGGCGAGGCGCGCCGCCGCTTCGTCGAGCTGCGCCGGAGCGAGCGTGGAGTAGCTGAAGCGCGCCTTGGCATCTGGTGCCTGATCGATGGTGAAGGCGTTGCCGGGCACGAACGCCACGCCGGCCTCCACGGCGTGCTGCAGGAGCACCTTCGTGTCGGGGACGTCGGAGAACTCGGTCCACAGGAACATGCCGCCCTCCGGACGGTGGAAGCGGATGCGGTCGCCGATGCGGCGGTCGATGGCGTCGGCAAGGGCAGTGCACCGCTCGCGGTACATCGGCACGATGCGCGCCTTCTGCCCGTCGAGCCAGCCGGGCTGCGACACGATGTTCGCAAGCAGCATCTGCGGGAACGTCGCGGTGTGCAGGTCGGCTGCCTGCTTGGCGCGAGCCACCATGGCCATCACCTCGGGCGGCCCGATCATCCAGCCGACACGGAATCCGGGTGCGACGATCTTCGAGAAGGTGCTGAGGTGCACCACGCGAGTGGTGAACGATGCGACGGGCGGCAGCGGTTCGCCGGCGAACCGGATGGCGCCGTACGGGTCGTCCTCCACGACGAGCAACTCGTACTCGTCGGCCAGCCGGGCGAGCAGCCGGCGTCGCTCGAGCGACATGGTGGCGCCCGACGGGTTGTGGAAGTTGGGCACGACGTAGACGAGCTTGGGTCGCAGGCCCGCGGCGAGCCGCTCGGCGAGCAACTCCACGCACATGCCGTGTTCGTCACCGGGGATGACCTCGAACCGTGGTTCGAACAGCTCGAGCGCCTGCACGGCACCGAGGTAGGCGGGCGATTCGCTGACGACGACGTCGCCCGGATCGACCAGCACCTTGGCGAGCAGATCGAGCGCCTGCTGCGAACCGTGGGTGACGACGATCTCGCCGTCGACGCCGACCGGACGCCCCAGCTCCACGGAGTAGTGCGCGGCGATCCAGGTGCGCAACTCGACCACGCCGTCGGTTGCCGAGTACTGCACGACTCGCGGGCCGTACTCGCCGAGCAGACGGTCGGCCTCGCGGCGGAGGTCGGGAAGGGGGAAGCTGTCGGGCGTGGGCAGACCGCCTGCGAGCGAGAGCATGTCCGGCATCTCGGTGACCTTGAGGAGGTCGCGGATGGCCGAGGAGCGAAGACCCTTGGTGCGGGTGGCGAACTGGAACGACATCGCTGCGCACCGTAGTGCGCGGCGATCGGGGCCGCCTGGTGCTGCTGCCACCACCCGCCCGCGGACATGCAGGACGACCGCGCCGCGCCGTGGAGGAATCGCCTCCACCGGCGTCGCGCCCCGAGTAGGTTCGCGGTGCTCGTGGCCGTCCGTACAGGGGGATGAGGCGGCGCCGAGCAGACACGGAGGCAGTTCGACATGGTCCACCACGGCCAGCCCGCGATGACCCGAGCCGAGGCGGTGGCACAGCTCACCGCGCCCGGCCAGCCGTACGAGACGGCCATGGTCGACACAGCGCGTGGACCGATCCGTGTCTTCACACAGGCACCCGGCACGCTGCGCGATCTGTACACGTCGACGTGCACCGATGCCGAGTTCCTGATCCACGACGACGAGCGGCTCACCTTCCGGGAGGCGTGGGGCATCGCCTCGTCGATCGGCCATCACCTCGTGCACGACCTCGGTGTCCGGCCGGGCGACCGTGTGGCCATCTCGATGCGCAACTCGCCGGAGTGGATGCTCGCGTTCTGCGCGGCCACCTCGGTCGGTGCGGTGGTGGTGGCGATGAACTCGCTGTGGACGGCCGACGAGATGGAGTACGGCCTGGTCGACTCCGGTGCGCGCGTGCTGTTCGCCGATGCCGAACGTGCGGCGATGGCCGCGCATCTCCACACCGCCGGACAGGTGGCCGTGGTGCCCGTGCGCGCGGGTGCCGACGACGACCTCCACAATCGTCTCGCGTCGCTCGCGGGACAGCCGATGCCGGAGCAGGCGCCCACCCCCGACGACCTCGCGATCATCCTCTACACCTCGGGCTCGACGGGTCGGCCCAAGGGCGTGGTGTCCACGCACCGCGCCGTGGTGTCGGCGTTGCTGATGTGGGAACTCGAAGCTCGTCAGCAGGCGCTGCGCAGCGGCGTCGTGCCGTCCGCGTCGGCGCCGCAGCCGACCGCGCTGCTCGCGGTCCCGTTGTTCCACGTGCTCGGCATGCACGCCGTGTACCTCGCCTCGTACCGTGCGCAGCGCCGCCTCGTGTGCATGCGCAAGTGGGATCCCGTCGTCGCCGCGGAGCTCATCGAACGCGAGCGAGTCACGGCGTTCAGCGGCCCACCTGCCATCACCGGCGACCTCGTCCGCGAGGCGAAGCGCACCAACCGCGATCTCTCGTCGCTGGCGAGCGTCGGGGGTGGCGGCGCGGCGCGGGCCCCCGAGCAGGTTCGCCAGATCGACGCGTCGTTCTCGAACGCCACACCCGGTACCGGGTGGGGTATGACCGAGACCAATGCCGTGGGCACCATCATCAACGGCCAGGAGTACCTCGATCGGCCGATGAGTTCGGGTCGCTGCCTGGAGCTGTTGGAGTTGCGCATCGTCGGCGACGAGGGTGAACCGCTCGCGGTGGGGGAGCGCGGCGAACTGCAGATCCGCGGCACGTCGATGTTCGTGGAGTACTGGAACCGAGCCGACGCCACCGCCGACTCGTTCGTCGACGGATGGTTCCGCACGGGCGACGTCGCCTACCTCGACGGCGACGGCTTCCTGTTCATCGTCGATCGCATCAAGGACCTCATCATCCGCGGAGGTGAGAACATCGGCTGCGGTCAGGTGGAGGCGGCCCTGCTGGCCCATCCGGAGGTGCTCGAAGCGGCGGTCTTCGCGGTGCCCGACGAGCGTCTCGGCGAGGAGGTGGCGGCCACGTTGCACGGCACCGATGCGCTCGATGTCGACGAGCTGCGCCGGTTCCTCGGCGCGCATCTGGCTGCGTACGAGGTGCCCCGCCACCTCTTCGTGAGCGCGGCGCCCTTGCCACGGACCGGTTCGGGCAAGGTGTTCAAGCGGCAACTCCGAGACGAGGCGCTCGCAGCACTGGTGGGGCCGACGCAGGGCGTCTGACCAGGCACGCAACGCGTTCTCGGTACTAGTGCCAATGTCCACTTCCGTCGCGACCGCCGCGACGATGACGATGGGCGGGTGAACAGCGGGCCGAACCCCTCCTCGGCACGTCCCGATCTCCTGTCGGCGTCCGGCGGCCCTGGTGCATTCTCCCGCGCAACCAGGGCGCCGGAGCCGGCGGGCACGGTGGCGGCGACCTCGACCTGGTCGAGCGCGTTGCGCGGGCTTCGCCGCCTCGCGATGCCCGTGGCGTGGTTGGTCACGTTCGGCATCTGCGCCGCCAGCGCCTTCGCCGTACGCGACGTGGTCTTCCCGCAGATGGGGAAGTCGTCGGCGCCGGCACTGTGGGAGCCCCGTCGCAGTGACGACACCCAGCCGTCGCTCGGTGTGAGTCCCAGCATCAACTCGGTGGACGGGCCGCAGCGCACCGACGCAGCCACCACCACCGCAACCACACTCGTCACCACGTCGTCCAGCGAGGCGCCCGCGCCTGCATCGAGCGTCGGGTCCGGCGGGGGCAAGAGCTCGACCACCAAGGCCGGCCCCGGCACGACGGCGCCGCGAACCACCGTGCCGCGCACCACCACCCCGTCGACGACGATCGACGACGACGCGTCCAGCACCTCGTCGCCGACCTCGTCGACCGACCCGACCAGTTCGGGGCCGTCCACCTCCGACGCGCCGACCACCACCGATGCAACGGGCGGTACCATTCCTGACACCACCTCCGGCGGGGGCAGCGGGTCCGGCCGTGGTGGCGACCGACATGACCCTCTTCCCTGAGACCACTCAGGCCGACGCAGCATCCACCGACCTGCTCGCATCGGCGACGCCGTTCGACCTCGGCGCGCCGAACGTTCGCCGCAACGTCGCCATCACCTCGCAGACACCGGTGTCGGTGCGTCGGCTCGTGGTGCGGTTCGCGCTCGCCGGCCTGCCGGTACTGGCCGCTGCCATCGTGGTCACCGCGATCGCCAGCGTGCGTATCGGCACCAAGTTGGGCATCGACGACGCGAAGCGCGTCAGCTACGCGTCCGCGTTGCTCGTCGAGGAACAGGCACTCGAGGAAGGGCTGCTCGACGGCGACCCCGACGCGATCGCCACGATCGACGAGTTCGTGCGCAAGTACATCCTGCGCAGTTCGCTCATCAAGGTGAAGATCCACACCGCCGACGGCACCATCATCTACTCGAACGAGCCGCTGCTCATCGGCCAGGCGTTCCCGATGGGCGACGACGAGCTGGAGGTGCTCAACGGCGAGGTCGACGTCAACGCGGAGATCAGCGACCTCTCCAAGGAGGAGAACACGCTCGAGACCGAGGAACGGTTGCTCGAGGTGTACCGGGCCATCCACATGCCCGAGTCACAGACGCCGGTGTTGTTCGAGACCTACTTCCGGTACGACGACGTCCGCGACGTGGGCCGCGACCTGTGGCGGCAGTTCGCGCCCATCGCCGTGGGCGCATTGCTCATTCTCGCCCTCGTGCAGATCCCGTTCGCCATCTCCCTGGCACGCCGGCTCCGGGCCGGACAGCAGCAACGTGAACGCCTGCTCCAACATGCCATCGACTCGTCCGACGCCGAGCGGCGTCGCATCGCCAGCGACCTGCACGACGGCGCAGTGCAGGACCTGACGGGCGTGTCCATGTCGCTCACTGCCGGTGCGCGCACCACCGACGACCCGATGGTGCGCGACACGATGGTCGACGCCGGCGCCAAGATCCGCGAGACGGTGAAGTCGCTGCGTTCGATGCTCGTCGACATCTATCCGCCGAACCTCTACCAGGAGGGGCTGCAGAGCGCGCTCGCCGACCTGCTCGGTGCGGTGCACAACCGAGGTGTCGCCACGCGGTTGGAGGTCGACCCCCGTGCCGGGTCCCTCTCGCGCGAAGTGGTGAGCCTGCTCTACCGCAGCGCGCAGGAGACCCTGCGCAACGTGGCGACGCACGCGCACGCCACGGAGGTCACCGTCACGGTCGAGGTCGACGGCGACACGGGCATCCTCGTCATCCAGGACGACGGTGTCGGGTTCGATGTCGACACACTGGCGAACCGTGCCAAGCGCGGCCACGTCGGCCTGCGCAGCCTTGCCGGGCTCGTGCACGATGCCGGCGGGTTCATCCAGATCCGATCCATGCCCGGAGTGGGCACCCGAGTGGAAGTACGCGTCGGCCGATGACCCAACCCATCAGAGTGCTCGTGGTCGACGACCACGTCATCGTTCGCAATGGCCTCGCACAACTGCTCGCGACCACCGACGAGTTCGAGTTGGTCGGCGCCGCCGGCGACGGCCGTGAGGCGCTCGAGATGCTCCCCGTGCTGCACCCCGACGTGGTGTTGATGGACCTCTCGATGCCGGGTATGGACGGCGTGGAGGCCACCCAGCGCATCGCGGCGGCGTACCCCGGGGTGAAGATCGTCATCCTGTCGTCGTTCTCCGAGCACCAGCGCGTGCTCGCTGCGCTCGACGCGGGCGCCGAGGGCTACGTGCTCAAGCACGCCGATCCCGAACAGATCCTCGCTGCCATCGACGCCGTGCATCGCGGTGGCGCTCCCATCGATCCCCAGGTGGCCCGCGTGCTGCTCGACGTGAAGCGCAACGCGCCGACCGCACGGGGTGTGCTCACCGATCGCGAGGAGGAAGTGCTCCGGTTGGTGCAGTCGGGGCTCGCGAACAAGCAGATCGGCCGCCAACTCGGCATCTCGGAGCGCACCGTCAAGGCGCACCTGACGAAGATCTTCCAGACGCTCGGTGTCGCCGATCGCACGCAGGCCGCGCTCTGGGCGGCCGAGCACCTCCCAGCGCGCTGACCCGGGTCAGCGCAACAGCTCCTCGACCTGGTCGAGGACGACGGCAGCCGCCGCCGGGTCCGACTTCATCGACGACCACTCGGTTGCGATGCGCACCAAGCCGCACGCACGGTGGAAGGTACGTCCGCTGTGGATGTCCTTCGCGGCGCCGGGACGCTGGTCGAGGTACGCGGCCTCGAACGCGTCACCCAGCGCCCATGCGTCGCTGGAGTCGCGGGAGCCGTTCATCACGGATGTCACCCAGCACCATGCGGCCATGTACTGCACGTCGCGTCCCGGGCCGGCCATCTGCAGTCGATCGAAGTCGATGAGGGCGGGCCCGGCGGTCGTGAGCACGACGTTCCGTGGCGAGAAGTCGCCGTGGTTCGGGCACAGCCGTTCGCCCTGCGGAGCGCGCACGGCGATGCGCGGGAGCAACCCTCGCGGGTCGTCGGGCAGCTTACGTGCCAGCGACCGGACCAGTCGTTCGGGTGTGCGTCGTCGCGGCACGACCACGCCGCTGGAATGGAGGTCGGCCACCAGTGCCGCCACGTCGTGCAGGTGCGCCGGCAGATGCCCGACGTCGCCACGAACGCCGAGCGGCGCGCCCTCGACCACGGACATGTCGAGTGATCGGGTCGCGACGTCGTAGGCGAGCGGCTGGGGCAGACCGGCCGGGGTGCGGGATGACCCGAAGGGCGACGACCAGAGCGCCAGCATCGAGGCATGCACCCCTTCGCCGGTGTCGTCGCGGTACTGCTTGCGGATCGCGGGAACACCATCGATCACGGTGCGCACCACGAGTCGGTCGGTGTGGCCGGGGTTGAGGACGGTGTTCATGCGCTGCAGGCTCCGAGCTCGTGCAAGAGCGCGTCGCGCTCGGTGGGTGACTGGTGGCGGGTCTCGGCGAGGGCGGCCAGGCGGAGCAGGCTGCGTCGCTCCCAACGGTCTCGCGTGGCCGTGTCGAGGTGGCCGTAGCCGTCGAGCAGCGCGGCGCGTGCGTCGGCGACCATCGTGACGGATCGGCGCTCGACGATCCGTTCGCGGGTGAGGTGGGCGAGCATGTTCCCGACATCGAGGCCCGCGGGCGCCATCGTGCAGTCGTCGAGGTCGATCCATGCGACGCGGTCACCGTCGACCACCAGTTGGCGGGGGTGGCAGTCGCGGTGTGAGGGAACCAGGGCAGTGTCGTCGCCGAGATCGTCGCCGAGACGATCGCCGAGACGGTCGCCGAGACGGTCGACGAGGGGGGCGAGGTGGCTCGGGATCATCGTCCGCAGGTGAGCCACCTCGTCGGTCGAGGTCCACACCCGATCGAGTTCGGCACCGCTCTCGTGCAGGCGCCTCAGTGCCACCCCGGCCCGGTGGCAGGCGACGACGAAGCCGTCGTCCGGCACCGACTGCAACTCCACGCCCGGTCGATGGCCGACCACGCCGACATGACCGGAGGGGTCGCAGCCGTGGGAGACGGGCACGAGGTCGGTGAGGCCGGCGGCCGCCAACACGGTGAGACGGCGGTGGTTGCCGCGCGCTCGCGGGCTGTGGAACACCTTCACGACGAGCATCTCGGCGGCGTGGCCCTCGGCGTGTTCGGCCAGGGCAGTGACCCGTCGACCCTGGACGTGGCGCAGCACCTCGGTGATCGACACGTCGGGGCGGTATGCCTCCGATGCGAGGAGGGCATCCTGCAGCCGATCGTCGGCGGGCCGGAGTCGTTCAGGCCAGTGCACGGCACTGCTCCGCGGCGTCGACGATGCGTCGCGCCCGGTCGTTCCACCCATGGTGGGTGAGCGCGTGGTTGCGGCCGGCGACGGCGCGGAGGCGGGCTTCGGGATCGTGCGCAACGCGCAGCATCGCGGCAGCGAGCGCGTCCGGGTCGCCCGGCGCGACGAGCGTGCCGAACATGCCGTCGGCGAGGGCAACCGGGATCTGGCCGATCGCGCTGGCGATGACCGGGGTACCCGCCGCCAGGTACTCGTACAGCTTCAGCGGCGAGAACGAGAAGCCGTCGAGCTCGGGATACGGGGCGAGCGCCATGTCCGCCGCTGCGAGGCATGCGGCGACATCGCCGTGGGATCGATGGCCGAGGAAGTGCACGCGGTTCGACACGCCGAGTGCGCTCGCGAGGTCGTCGAGCTCGCCTCGCACAGGCCCGTCACCGACGACTGCAAGGTGCACGTGCGGAGTGCGTGACAGCGCGGTGATCGCAACGTCCACTCCGTGCCACGGGCGGAGCGCGCCGACGAACGCGGCGATCACTGCGTCGGACGGAAGGCCGAGGTCGCGGCGTGCGTGCTGTCGGCCGGGAAGGAGGCGGAAGCGCTCGACCTCCGCGCCGTTCTCGACGACGGCGCAGCGAGCCGTCGGCGCCGCGGCGAGCACCTTCTGCCGTACCTGTTCACTCACGGCCACGGCGAGGTCGGCCTCGGTGAGCACCTGCCGCTCGATCGAACCCGCGGCGTCGGCCAGGTGCAGGCCGCGCCACTGCGCGTCCTCCTCGGCCAGCAACGCATTCACCTCCACCAGGTGGCGAACGCCGTGCATGCCCGCGACCAGGCGTCGCCCGGCGTCGCCGAAGAGGGAGAGACGTTCGTACACGACGTCGGGCTCGAACGCTGCGACGAGCGGACCCATCTCGGTGACCACCCGCTCGACGAACTCGAGCTTGTTGCGCTCTCGCTGCAGCCCCTCGGCCCGGCCGGGGTGCGGCAGCAGGTGGACGTCGGCGAGTGGCTCGACGAACGATGCAGCCGGCGAGTCGTGCCCTGCGACGGCCACCAACTGCACGTCGTGACCCACCGCGGCGAACGCGCCGGTGATCGACGAGAGGTGCATCGAGGCGCCCTTGTCGCCCGGGATGCGGATGCCCAGGTCGGTGCAGAGCACGGTGATCCTCATCGCCCGGTGGCCTCGTGGAACACGTCGAGCAACGCCGCAGTGGCGAACGACGGCGAGAACTCTCCGATGACGCGAGTGCGGCCGGAGACGCCCATCGCGGCAGCACGCTCGGGATGTGCGAGCAGATCGTCGATGGCCGCAGCCAGCGCGGCGGGATCCTCCGGCGGCACCAGCACGCCGTCGCGGCCGGTGGCGATGAGCTCGTCGAGGCCGACGACATCGGTGCTCACCACCGGGATCGACCGGGCCATTGCTTCGATGAGCACGGTCGGCATGCCGTCGCGGTCGCCGTCGGGATCGATGCGACAGGGGAGCGCGAGGAGCGCGCAACGCCGGTAGGCGGCGTCGACCTCGGTGGACGGCTGTGGGCCGCGGAACACGATGCGGTCGGCGATGCCGAGGTCTGCCGCGAGCGATTCGAGGTCGCTGCGGCACGGGCCGTCACCGATGATCTCCAACGACCTCCCCGCTGCACTCTGCGCCATGGCTCGGACGAGAAGGTCGATCCCCTTCTTCGGTACCAGACGTGCGACGCACAGCACCGGTCCCTCGGCGACGGGCTCGACGGCGTCGGGCATCGGCAGGCCATTCGGGACGTACCGGACACGGCGGCCGGGCAGCTCCTCACGGAGATGCTTGACGTTGTAGTGCGACACGGTGACCACGGTGGTGGCCTCGCCGAGTCGCTCCGGGAGCCGGTCGGCGTTGTCGACGTGGAAGATGTCCTTCGCGTGGGCGGTCACCGAGAAGGACACGCCGGCGAGGGCGGCGGCATCGCGCGCCACTTCGGCAGCAGCGGTGGCGAAGTGCGCATGCACATGCTGGAAGCCGTCGCGTCGTACGCGGTCGGCCACCAGTCCGGCCTGCTGGAAGCGGCGCCATCCCCCGTGGCGTCGAGCGCGGACCGCTCGACGCGACCACTCGACCGGGTGGCGAACGCCGACTCGCAGGTGGGCCGCGAGCAGGGCGCGATCCCATCTCGGCCGGCGCGGGAGATAGCGCACCGATGCGCGCACCGCCGCCACGTCGGGGTGCTGCGCGCCGGATTCCGGCTGGAGCAGTGCATCGACGCCGATGCGCACACCCTGCGACTCGAGCCCGAGCAGCTCGCGGACGATGAAGGTCTCCGACAGCCGCGGGTAGCGCTTCAACACGTACAGGACGCGGAGGTCGTCCGCGCCGTGCTCGCCGGCCTGGGGGAGCAGGTCGGCAGGCAACGGCGCGGGCGATGCGATGCGAGCATCGGTGTCGGGATCGAGGGACGGGAGCACGGCGCGGGCCTCCAGGTAGGTGTGGTCGACCGCAGTCATCGTCCCGCCCGCACGGACGCTGCGGCCAACGCCCGATCGTGTTCCAACATGCTTCGCTCCCAACGTCGCTGCCCCACCGACGGTCCGCGGAACTTGCGGTAGACGCCGTCGCGGCTCATCAACGCCCCGTGTGTGCCCTCCTCCACGATCCGCCCGCCGTCGAGCACCACGATGCGATCGGCGTGCTCGATGGTCGACAGACGGTGCGCGACCACCAGGGTGGTGCGTGCCCGGGGGAGGTTCTCCAGCGCGGCGATGATCAATTCCTCGGAGGCCGGGTCGAGTGCACTCGTCGGCTCGTCGAGGATGAGGATCGGCGCGTCGCGCAGGATGGCACGAGCGATCGCGACGCGCTGGCGTTGGCCACCGGACAGGTTCGCGCCACGCTCGCCGATCGGGGTGTCGAGCCCCAGCGGCAGTCGCGACGAGAACTCGTCGACCAGCGCGAGCCGGGCGGCTCGCTCGATGTCGGCGTCGGACGCCCACGGGCGACCGATCGCGATGTTGTCGCGCAACGTGCCGCGCAGCAGGGTGCAGTCCTGGAGCACCATGCTCACCTGCCGGCGCACCGAGCGAAGGCTCACGTTGCGCAGGTCGACGCCATCGATGCACACGTGGCCCTCGGTGGGGTCGATGAGCCGCGGCACCAGCGATGCGATGGTGCTCTTACCCGCGCCGGTTGGGCCGACCAGCGCAACGGTCTCGCCGGCCTGCACACCGAGGTTCACGTGATCGAGCGCCAGTTCGCGCCCGTAGGTGAAGCTCACGTCGAGCAGTTCGATCGTGCCCCGCGTGGGCGGCATCCATGCGGCGTACGGGTGGTCGACGATCTGTGGTGCCTCGGCGAGCACGTCACGGATGCGCTCGACCGACACCATGCCCTTCGAGAACGAGTTCGACAGCTTCGCCAGCGCCTTCACCGGCTTGTACATCGAGCCGACGTAGCTGAGGAACACGAGCAGCTCGCCGGGCGTGAGCTTGCCGTCGATGACACGGAGAGCGCCGAAGCCCATCACGAGTGCTGTCGACACGACGGCGGTGATGTCGACCGCCGGACTGAACCTCGCCTGGTACCGCGTGGCTTCGAGGCCGGCGCGCAGGCTGTTGCCCGTCAGCTCACCGAAGCGCTCGCTCTGCGTGTCCTCCAACGAGAACGCCTGCACGAGCTGCATCGCGGCGAGGTGTTCGCTCGCCGCCGCAGCGACGTCGCCGTCGGCCTTGCGGGCACGTCGCGACGCTGCCTTGAGACGCCTCGTCGAGCTCCACACCACGTACACCAGCACCGGTGTCGCGGCCAGCGCGACGAGTGCGAACAGCGGGTCGAGCCAGAACATCACGGCGGTCATGCCGATGAGGAGCAGCGCGTTCGGCAGGAGGACGGCGAGGCTCTGCACCACCAGGTCCTGTGCCCGGTCGGCGTCACCGGTGAGACGGGTGGTGAGGTCGCCGACGCGGTGCTCGCCGTGGAAGCGGAGCGACAGTCGGTTGAAGTGGGAGAACACCGAGTCGCGAACGTCGTTGGCGATGCGCAGCCCTGACGACGAGAGCAGGCGGGTGGCCCAGTAGTCGAAGAACGCAGCAAGGCCCACGATGACCACCAGTGCGACACAGGCGCCGACGAGCAGACCGGTGCGCCGATCGCCGGTGCTGATCGCCGTGCCGAGCACGTCGTCGATCACCACCCGCAACGGCCATGGCTGCGCCAGGCCGGCGAGCACCTCCAGCAGGGCGCACGCGCCACCGATGGCCAACTCCCGGCGGTATGGCCGGGCGTGGCCGGCGAGGAACCGGATGTTGCTCACCTGCCGGCCGCCAGACGGTGGTGGCGGCCGGCGAGCCCGGCGATGCCCGTGAGCATGGTGGCGGTGCGGTCGGCGCCGTCGAGCTGCACCCCCGCGTCGGCGAGCGAACGCGGGTGCAGACGGCGCGGCCGATGCAGCAGCCAGGAGAGCTCGTCGATGTCGGCGCCTGCATCGACGATGTCGGCCAGGCCCAGCGAGGCGAAGCGGCTGGACCGGATCGCCTGCTCGCGCCGGGGAGCGCGTCGTGGCACCAGCAGCGGCTTCACACCGGCGGCGAGTGCTTCGACGGTGGTGTTGTAGCCCGCCATCTGCACGGAGGCGGCGGCACGGCTGAGCAGGTCGCCGCACCGTTCCACCGAGCCGACCACCTCGAGGCGGTCGACGTCGTCGAACTCGCCGCCGGTGCGGGCCAGTGGGCCGACGATCATGATGCCGCGCCAGTCGCGGTTGCGGCGGACCAGTTCGGTGCCGATGTGGCGCACGTCGTGTCCGTCGGCGCCGCCTCCGGCTGCCACCACGAGCAGCCGCGGGTCGACCGCGGGCTGGCGACGCGGACGCATCGCCTCGGACATCACCCAGCCGACGTACTCGGCGGCAACCGGCAAGCCGTACTCCTGCTCGTGGTCGCACACGTGGCGGGCGCCGTAGACGACGGCGTGGTCGTAGGTGTCGGCGGCGCCCGACCAGCGGTCACTCGCCAGCTCTGCCCGCACGGCGGCGGCGTCGTCGATGATGTCGCGCAGCCCGAGCACCGTGGCGATGCCGAGCTGGTTGCAGCGGTCGAGCCCGGGGCGCAGCTCGCCCTTCGTGCCGAACGGGTGGCGGTCGACCACGACGACGTCGGGTCGCACGGTCTCGATGACCCGCTGGAAGGTGGTGGCACGGCGCTCGAGCACCTGTGCCTCGGTCATCACTCCGTTGCGGTAGGTGCCGGTCTCGTCCTTCACGAACGTCGGCACGCGCACGATGCGAATGTCGCGGCGTCGCAGCCAGGGCAGGTCGGCGGCCACGCCGGTGACGACCGTGATGTCGGCGTGCGGGTCGCGTCGCAGCACCGCCTCGGCGAGCGAGACGTTGCGGCGTACGTGGCCGAGGCCGAAGCCGTCGTGCGACGTGAAGACGTAGGAACCCATGACGACCAGCGTGATCGGTTGTGCGGGCAAGCAACAGTGGCCGTTCGGGGCGGGCGTTGGACCGACTGGTACTAGTACCGACGTACACCCACGGTCACCAAACGTTCATCGTGCGTTCGTCGTGGGGGTCAGGTGCGGTACTGCACTCCTGGCAGCACGCACAGCTGCTCGAACACCAGGTTGGCGGCGGTGAGCGCCGTGTTGCCCGAGGTGTCGTAGGCAGGGGCGACCTCCACGAGGTCGCACCCGACCAGTCGCAGTCCGCGGCAGCCGCGGACGATCTCGACGCCCTGCACCGAGGTGAGGCCGGCGATCTCAGGGGTGCCGGTCCCTGGCGCGAACGCAGGGTCGAGCCCGTCGATGTCGAAGGTGAGGTACACCGGCGCGTCGCCGAGGGCCGTGCGCACCTCGTCCATCAACGGGGTGAGTGACCGGTGCCAGCACTCCTCGGCCGTGACCACGCGTCCGCCGAGCGATGTCACCCAGTCGAAGTCGTCGGCGGCGTAACCGCTGCCGCGCAACCCGATCTGCACCACCCGTGTCGGATCGACGAGTTGTTCCTCGATGGCCCGGCGCAGCCACGACCCGTGCGTGATGGGCTCGCCGAACATCGTCGGGTTCACGTCGGCATGGGCGTCGACGTGGATGATGCCGACCGGGCCGTGGTGGGCCGCGACGGCCTGGAGCACCGGATGGGTGACGGTGTGGTCACCGCCGAGCCCGATGGGGACGGCGCCGGCGTCGAGCACACTTCCGACGAAGTCGCGGATGATGGGCACGCACGCCGGGGCGTTGAACGTGTTGATGGCGACGTCACCGACGTCGGCGATGGTGAGGCTGTCGAACGGAGCCGCCCGCGTCGCCATGTGGTACGGCCTCAGCAGTGCACTCTCGGCGCGGATGGCTCGTGGGCCGAACCGCGCGCCTGGCCGGTTGGAGGTGCCGATGTCGAAGGGGATGCCGTAGACGGCGACGTCGAGTCCGTCGGCCGTGTCGCGTGCCGGAAGGCGCATGAACGTGGCGGGACCGCCGAAGCGGGGCATCTGATTGCCGCCGAGGGGCTGGGGACGAGACGGTTCGCTCACGTCGCGATCTTCGCGCGGCCCGATCGTCACCTGGTGTGGTCAGGGCATGCGCGGGTCGAGCGCTGCCAGTTCGAGGAAGCGTTCGAACGCGTCGTCGACCCCGTCGTGGTCGCCCGACACGAGGAGGTCGACGAGCAGCCCGCGCACCACTGCGGCGAGCAGGCGCGACTGCCGGTGAGCGTCGTCGCCGAGCCACTGCGCCTGCGACTCGCTGGCTGCGGCCCAGTCGTGAAGGCGTTCGGCCAGTTCCTCGGTGCCGGCACGCCGGCGCATTGCGGCGACGAGCATCTCCATCATCAACACCTGTTCGTCGCGCCGTCGCGTGCTGCTGACCTCGCGCCACACGGCGCGTGACGCCTCGGCAGGATGGTCGGCGTGTTGCCGGGCGACCGGCCAGGCGGTCGCGTAGAGCCGTTCGTCGAGCGCCTTCACGACCTCGGTGACCAGCCCCTCCTTCGAACCGAAGTGGTAGATCAGCATGCGATGACTGGTGCCGATCTCCTCGGCCAGTTGCCGCAGGCTGAGGTCGGCGAGGCCGCGTTGCACCACGGTGTCGACGGCGGCCTGCAGCAGGGTGGCGCGGGTGTCGCTCATCTGTTGCAGCGTACTGTACCAAGTGGTACGTTGTGGTGTACCACTTGGTACACCACAACGGAGGAGCTGCACGTGGAACTCACCACCACCCGCGTCATCGACGTCCCCATCGACCGGCTGTGGTCGCTGCAGGTGGCCCACGAGGCCTGGCCGACCCACCTGCCGAACTTCTCCGCCGTTCGGCGTCTCGCGCCGACCGAACCGTTCACTGTCGGCAGTTCCGCCGAGATCACCCAACCGGCGCTCGGGACCGTCGTCTGGACGGTCACCGAACTGTCCGTCGAACCGACGCGACGCTCGTACGTCTGGCACGGCTCGGCGAAGGGTGCCACCTACGCGGGTTCGCACCTCGTCGAATCCGTCGGCGAGTCGACCCGGCTCACCCTCGGCATCCGCGCCGAGGGCGCGCTGATCGGGCTGATGGGATGGCTGGTGAAGGGGCGCATGCAGCGCGCCATCGACGACGAAGCAGCGGCCTTTGCGGCGTGGGCGGTTGCCGACGAGTGAGCGGCGGTCAGGCGCGGACGCGCTCGAGCGCGTCGAACAGGTCGTCGCCGGTCAACGACTGGATGATGTGCCCCTCACCCGGCACCTCGGTGAGTTCGACGACGATGCCCAGCGCCTCCAAGGTGGCCTCCGTGGCGCGTGCCGCCTCGAGCCAGCCGGTGTCGTCGGCCCCGACGAACATCGCCACCCCCAGCCCGTCGAGTGCGGCGAGAGCCGGGTCGTCACCGCCGTCGGGTGAGTTGCCCGGGAACACCACCAGCGATCGGAACCGTTCGGGCATCGCGATGGCGGCAGCGAATGCCGACAGGCCCCCGTTGCTGACGCCCATCAGATCGAACGTGCCGTCCTCCGGCGGGAACTCGGTGGCGATCGCATCGAGCAACTCCGGGACGAGCGCCGCCGATGCGTCGGTGAAGAACAGCCCGGTCGATGGCGCGGCCGGCGACACCACCACGTAGCCACGGTCGAGCGCGGCATCGCGGTAGCGCTCTTCGACGATGCGTTCGGCGAGGTCGATGTCCTGGCCGCCGGGCGGGAACGCGAGGAGCACCTTCCCCGGCTCGCCCGGCGCTCGACCCTCGGGCACCAACAGGACGTACTCGATGGCGGTGCCGTCGGCGGTGGTGAACGTGCGGCGGGAGAGCTCGCTGGTCGCCGGTGTGGCGACGGTCGTCGACGTCGGGGCCGCCCCGGTGGAGGCGGAGCAGGCGGTCAGTGCGAGTGCGAGGGCGACGAGACGGCGAACGGGGAGCGCGGGCATCGTCACAGTCTGTCCCCAACTGGTCAGCCATCGATCACGACCGAACCCGAACGACTGCTGACCAGTTCGGCAGACGCGGCGCAGAGCGGGTGACCGGATCCGTCGCTGCGCTCCTCCCGATTCGTCGCGACCGAGGCGTGCGCTTCGCGCAGAGCGGGTGACCGGAATCGAACCGGCATCATCAGCTTGGAAGGCTGAGGTTCTGACCGTTGAACTACACCCGCAGAACGGGAGCGAGGCTACCAACACAGGTCTACGCTGACTCGCTCGCGGAGGTGCGGTCGTGGAGGTCGTTCGAGCAACCGAGTCCCACATCGAGGGCATCGCTGCGGCGCGCCGCTCGAACGGGCCGGCACACGACGACTCGGGTGCCGACGCCGGCTATTGCCGCCACCTCATCGCCGAGGGGCACCTGTTCGTCGCCGTCGACGATCATCGGGTGCTCGGTTTCGCCGGAGCCATCGACGTCGGGGACGCACGACTGCTGAGCGACGTGTACGTGCATCGTGAGGCGCATGGCAAGGGGGTCGGCTCGGCGCTGCTCGGGTCGGTGATGGGCGACGCGTCGGCGCGGTTCACGTTCGCGTCCAACGATCCGGCCGCGCTCCCGCTCTATGCGCGTGCGGGAATGCTGGCGTGGTGGCCGTTGCTGGCGTTGTCCGGCCGCCGGTCGGCATTGCGGCCGGCACTCGGGTGTGAGGCGTTCGACGTGAGTGTGCACCAGGCCGCCGAGTACGAGTTGGTCGCCACGCGGCTCGACCGTTCGGCGACCTACCGGTACTGGGCGGCTCGTGCGGGCTCGCGCACGCTCGCGGTCGAGCGGGAGGGACGACGTGTCGCGGTCGCCTCGGTGCGGATGCTCGACGAGGGGGTTCGGGTCGAGCACCTCCTCGCCGACGACGCCGACGCGGTCGACGCGTTGGCCGCCGTCGCACACCTCCTCGGGGCCGACACGGTGCAGCTGTATGTCCCCGGTTGTCGCCGCGTCGCTGCCGATCTCTTCGAACGACGATTCGTCGTCGACGACACCTCGGTCTTCATGGCCACGTCGCTCGATCTCGTGCATCCGATGCTGCAGGTGGTGCACCCGGGGCTGTCCTGAGTTCAGGGCCGCACGACAGGAGGCCGGCCGGGCGCGGCCACTACATTCGAGCCATGAGGAACGTGGCGGATGCCCTGCGCGGCGCGTGCATCATCGCGCTCGCCGGCGCGGCGCTCGTCGGGTGCGGCGGGTCGGGTGATGCGGCCGTCGTCGTGCGTGGTGCCGATGACGTGCAGGTGATGTCGCCCGACGAAGTGGCGGCGCAGCGTCTTCCCACGATCACCACGGTCGCTGCGGTCGGGTCCTCGACGACGAGCGGTGGCGACACGGGTGCGTCCACCTCGGCGGGCGAGACCGTGCCGCAGAACCAGGACGACCGGCCGCCCGAGTTGCGACTGTTCGAGGCGTTCGGGAACTTCCGCGGGTGTCTCGAGGACAAGGGGTTCGGCATCGAGGGCGATCTGCTCGATCCGAACAACCCCGCTTACCAGGACCCCGCCTACCTCGACGCCGTGCGCACCTGTGCCGCTCGCACCGACATCGTCGCGGTGCTGCAGGAGGTGCAAGCAACTCGTTCCTCGCTCACCCCGGAGGAGGTCGAGCAACGCAACGAGGTGTTCATCGAACTGCGCGACTGCCTCATCGATCGGGGCTGGACCGTGGAGACGCGCACCAGCGAGATCGGGCTCCTCGAGCCGGCCGTGTTCCAGAACGCCGACGGTGTGCTCGACGAACGCGACATCAACCAATGCCTCTCCGAGCAGAACCTCGGCAGCTGAACCACGGACCGGAACCACATGAAATCGACCCACCTCATCGCCGGCATTTTCGGGGTCACCGCCATCGCGGCCACGGCAGTGGTCGTCGGCAGGATGACCGCCGACGACACCGCCGGCGCCGAACTGCTCATCGTTCCCCGTCCGGTGGAGGTGCGCGACCTCGACGACGTCGTCACCATCACGGGTGAGGTGCGTCGTCAGGAGATCCAGGAGATCAACCTCCCGGTCGACGGAAAGGTGAGCAGCCTGGCGGTCGACGACGGCGACACGGTGAACGCCGGTGACAACCTGTTCGCACTCGACGGCCGCAGTGCCGTGGCCGTGGTGGGTGACTTCGCGTTCTTCCGGCCGCTCGATGTCGGTTCCGACGGGCCCGACGTGCAGCAACTCGAGACGATCCTGTCCCAGTCGGGTTACCCGATCAGTAGCGTCGACACGTTGTTCACCGAGGAGACACGTCGAGCGCTCGCCGACTGGCAGCGAGACCGGGGCTACGGCGGCGCCACGCCCGAGGCGGTGGAGACCATCACGGTGGGCCTGTCGTCGAATCCGGCGGGCTATTCCGTCGGCAAGGCCAACACGGTGGCGTTCACCATCGAGCCGGCACCCTCCACGTCGAGCGGCGGGTTCGGTGCCTCCCGGCGGCCGGCTGCACCGGCAACCAAGCCCGTCATCCAGCTCACGGCCACGCCGCTGGAAGTCGACGAGGGCGGCGAGGTGACGCTCACGTTCACGGCGTCGCCGGCGCCGACGAGCGACCTGACCGTCGACCTCACGATCGGCGGCGACGCCACCGGCGGACAGCGGCAGGACAGCGACACCGACTACCGCACCATCGACAACTCGTTCGTGTTTCCTGCGGGTGCGAGCTCACACGTCATCACGGTGCCGATCTTCGTCGACGAGGTGAAGGAGGACCAGGAGGACCTCACGGTGTCGCTCACCGACCAGTTCGGCAACGATCCGAACTACGTCGTCGGTCCGTCGAACCAGGCGCGCATCCGCATCCGTGCCAACGGCGACGACCTCGTGCCCCTCATCACCGTGGAGGCGTCGAGCGCACGGGTCGACGAGGGCGGCACCGCGTCGTTCACGTTCCGGTCGACCGTCGAGAGCAACGAGGACCTCGATCTGCTCGTGTCCATCGGCGGCTCCGTGGTCTCGGGCAGCGACTTCGCCGAGGTCGACCTCGACCAGATCACCATCCCGGCAGGTTCCACGCAGACGAACCTCAACGTGCAGATCCGTGCCGACGACGTGGTCGAAGGCGACGAGCGACTGGTCGTGACGGTGCTCGACACGGCCGACTACGCGCCCGGCAGCCCGTCGCAGGCGACGGTGGTCATCGAGTCGCGCGACCTGCCGGAGCTCACCATCCTCGGTGGGGGAGCGGTCCGGGAGGGGGATGCGACGTCGTTCACCATCGTGGCCGACGCACCGGTCACCGAGAACACGTCGATCAACTACCAGCTCGGTGGCACCGCGCAGCCGGGCAGCGACTTCGAGACGTTGAGCGGCACGGTGCTGATGCGCGCCGGTTCGTCGCGGGTGACCGTCACCATCGACACCATCGACGACGACGTCATCTTCCTGCCGAGCGACATGCTCGTGGCCGACTGGCCGGCCCGAGTGGGCAAGGTGCTCGTCGATGAAGGCGAGTTCGTGCTGCAGGGCGCGGCAGTGCTCACGCTCAACGAGCCCGACTTCACCATCACGCTGTCGGTCACCTCAGAGGAGCGCGCCGACCTCGAGGTCGGGCTGGGTGTGACCGTCTCGCTCGATGCCGCCGATCAGGAGCTGATCGGCACCATCGCCACGCTCGACGAGAACGCCACGGTTGCCGACGACGGATCTGAACGCTACGAGGGCACGGTGGTGGTGGAGGGCGATGTGGCTGCGGTCGACGGCGCACGCGCCACCATCGACGTCACGTTGTCGGAGCGGCTCGGTGTGATCGCCGTGCCGGTGGCCGCTGTGCTGCGCTCGGCCGGTGGCGACGAGGTGCGGGTCATCAACGACGAGGGCACCATCACCCGGGTGAAGGTGACCATCGGTCTCGTCGATGGCGAGTGGGTGGAGATCGTCGACGGGCTGAAGGGTGACGAGCTCGTCGTCATCGACATCGATCCGCGTGCGGAGCCGCAGCCGGAGGCCGACAGCGATGGATGACACGCCGGTCAGCACGCCGGCACCGCTCCTCGAACTCGAGCGCGTCTCGCGCCTCTACGGCCACGGCGACGCCGCGGTGGCAGCGCTGAAGGAGGTGTCGTTGCGCATCATGCCGGGCGACTTCATGTCGATCATGGGGCCTTCCGGCAGCGGCAAGTCGACCATGCTCGGACTGCTCGGATGCCTCGACGTGCCGTCGACTGGCGTCATCCGAGTCGGTGGTGTCGACGTCACCGAGCTCGACGACGATCGCCGCAGCCGCGTGCGCGGCGACCGCATCGGGTTCGTGTTCCAGCAGTTCCATCTCATCCCGCACCTCGATGCCGCGAGCAA
>Ga0172367_10001902_pt1 | contig 29531 bp, 32 predicted proteins | sample Lak10m_FD_114542 | JGI IMG/M metagenome (GOLD analysis project Ga0172367, IMG submission 114542) | Freshwater microbial communities from Kabuno Bay, South-Kivu, Congo - kab_022012_10m | ecosystem: Environmental > Aquatic > Freshwater > Lake | place: Democratic Republic of the Congo: South-Kivu...
CTAGGACTAATTAAAAGTTCGCCAGTAAGAGTGCCGCCAGCTTTTGGAAGTGCAGCATTGGCTAGGTCATAAGCACTTTTAACAGCCGTAGAAGATGCAATGGTGGTGGAACTGGTTGTGCTCGTGCTATCGCTAATTTTGCTTTGCAGGCCAGAAGGCGTGACTGCCCTTACATTGTCAGTGCCAGTTTGAGTTTCTGCGTCAGTGGCAAGCTCAACAAGGCCAACAGTAGTAGTGGTGCCAGAAGGTGTTAAGTTGACAAACGTGGCGCCATCGTAATATTTCAATCCACGAGTGGTCAGACTTTCGTCAATCCATAATTCGCCATCAGAATTACCAGCACTACCAGCGGGGCTTACATTTGGAGCAGTGGTGCCGGTGTGAGCAGGGCCAATTTTGACAATGTTTCCAGCACTGTCCTTGAAAAACATTGCAGGCGTCCCTGACGCCGTATTAATTGCAATTTGTCCATCAGCCAAGCCCGATGCAGTGGGGCGCTTATCGGCAGTGGACGAACGAAGATGCTTAAGAATGGAAGCCATGTGCCTAAACCAAAAAGGTGGCGATTAAGTCTTTCACATTCTAATAATATTCACCTTCATCTATCTCAGCATTGCTGTCATTGATTAAATGATCCAAATCATCCCATGCCGTATAGTAAAACGCTGAGGCCGTCTTAACTAATACCTGCCCTGGCGTTCCATAAGGTGGTATTTCCTTGCCTGCATAGACAAACTTTTGCGGGATATGCATGATTTAGCTCCTGCAGCATGGCTCAATAAGCGCCATCGTCTACAGTGCCAACATTCATAATGCCAGTGCCAGATGCCACTGTAATTTCACTAGAAGCACGCACAATGCCTGCTGTAGTTGTATTTGCAATTTGCACTTTCGCCCACACACTTTCATTAAAATCCTCCTGGCTAGCAATGCCAGAAGCTACAGGCACCAACGAACCTCCGTCAACAAGAACGTCTTGATCGCCAATACCCGCAACAGCACTCGTTAGTTCTACTTTGCGCCAATTAGCACCAATCCCCTCAGACAACACCCAGTTGCCAATGGCAAGATTGCTATTGGGAGCTGGCGTGGTGCCAACACCAGAAGATGTGACGATAAGATAGAGGCCATTGCTGCTAGTGTTCGGACTAGACAGGGCCTGCCCAACCGTCAAGCCAGCTTCAATGCCATAACTATTAATACTTTCAACAACATTGCCGGAGGCGTTATAAGTGCCGCCAAAACGAAGGTTAATTTGCGTGGGACTGCCATAACCAAGGTTTAGCCAGTAACCTTCAGGCGTAGGTGATACCACGCCCACCCAGATATAGGCAGAACGATCATTGGGATTGATCCACCATTGTCCAGCAAATTCAGGAGTGGGAGCACTTTCGCTAACCTGTGCAATTCCATAGTCAGCCAGTTGCGAGGCCGTGACGCTATTTGGCGCCAAGAAACTACTCGTAAATGATCCCGTGATAATTTTGCTTGCATCTAAGCTTGGGATGTCATCTGGCACCAAGTTATTGGCAACAGAAACAATATGACCTTGCGCGTCAATTGTATAGGCTCCTCGATAAGTTCCTGCAGTGGTATTGTTTGAATGTTGAATAATGCCAGGACCGCCCATTTGCAAGCCCGCGCCGGGTTGCACAGCGCCAACAGTACCACTCGTGGCCAATGGCAAATCAGCCGGAACCATTGCCCTAAAAGTTGGTGCTGCATTTGCACCAGTTGTTGGGCCAACAAAAAACCTATTAGCAGCTTGACTGTCTAACGATGAAGTGATGACTGCCGAGAAATTATCGGGATAAGAAACAGAAAAAGCAAGAGGAGTGGAATCATTAAAAGTGATATTATTAATTGCCGCTTGACGCTGCCAACTGCTGCCATTCCACGTATATTCGTAACTAGTGGAAGTGTCCAAGAACTGCTGTCCAGTGAAAGTTCCATTAGCAATTGGCGCATTTGCTTGAACAACAGTAGAAGAACTATTGGCGAGCTTAATTGCTGTAACGCCACTATTAGCAATTTGCAACGTATCCACTGCATTGTCACCAATCTTGGCATTGGTAATGGCATCATCAGCAATATCTGTTGTCGCAATGGCGCCTGCAACAAATTTTCCGGCTCCAATGGTGGCCGATGCAATCTTTGCATTAGTTACAGCGCCATCAGCTAAATTGGCGGTAAGAACACCACCAGTGCTAATTTGCAGCCCGCTAATTGTTGCAGAAGTAATCTTTGTGCCGGGAACATCACCATCGGAAAGACTAAGTTTTGCATAGGTGACAGCACTGTCTGCAATCTTGACAGTAGTAACGGCGCTTGTTCCTAAGGCTGTCGTGTCAACAGCTCCAGCGGTGAACTTGGCTGAAGTGATGCCGCTAGAGGCTAGTGCAGACGTACCAACAGCTCCGGCGTCAATCTTTGCTGCAGTTACGGCAGCAGAAGCAATGGTGGCCGTTGTGACAGCGCTCGTATCTATTCTGCCAGCCGTAACGCCACTTGTAGCGATTTTGGCGGCAGTAACTGCACCATCGGCAATGGCAGCCGTTGCAACGGCTGCAGAGGCAAGTTGAAGGCCGCTAATCGTGGCACTTGTAATTTTGCTGCCAGGAACATCACCAGCCGCCAAATTAAGCTTGGCATAGGCAATAGTATTGTCTGCAATTTTTACATTAGTAACAGCACTGCTTCCAAGGGCTGTAGTGTCAACTGCACCAGCCGCAAATTTTGCACTAGTAATGCCACTAGTTGCTAACGCAGCAGTGCTGACTGCCCCATCAGCAAGCTTAGTTCCCTGAATAGTTGCAGCAGCAATTTTTGCATTGGTAATTGCGCTATCAGCAATTTTTGCCGTTGTTACATTGCTATCAAGAATTTTGATAGTGGTAATTGCGTCCGAAGCAATACTTCCAGCAGTTAAGCCACCGCTTTGAATTTTGGCATCAGTGATGGCATTGGCGGCAATTTTTGCTGTTGTAATGGCACTATCGGCAATGCCAGCAGTGGGCATAACCACTTGCTGATAAGAGCCAGCAGAATAAATATAGAGATTTTGGTCAGTGGAACGGAACCAACCTTTGCCAGTAAAATTATTGGCGGCGGGAGAAGTGCTAGCTGAAACAATAGAGCTATTGTCGTTTAATTTTGCAGAGGTGATTAGGCTATCTGCCAATGCAGAGGTGCCGATTTTGGTTGCACTAGCCTGGTTAAGTTTGATTAAATCAATACTGCCATCAGTGATTAAGGTAATACCGGCCTCAACCAAACTGGCCGCGCGAATTTTCTTTGTTTCACTAGCGCTTATATCGACAATCGGCAGCTCATCATTGGCGGCCAATGACCCAGCAGCAAGCAAATTAAGCTGAGAAATTGTCTGGTCGGCCATCTTACAATGTCTGTGCTATTAAAAGAATTCTAACCATTGCCACCATTGTATTAATCATCCACTTCCTGAAGCAATGCATCCACGTCAAACAATTTGGTAAGAATGCGTCCTTGGTCTTGCTGCAGCACATAACCTTGCGCTCTTCCTACTTTTAAACCAATTTCCCCTGTCGAAAGAAAATCAATGGACACGGAAATAATCTGATCGCCCCTAATCTCAACGCCAGCCCTGTTAATTACTGCGTCAAATTCATAATATACATCCAAATCACTGCCATATACGTTTTCGTCCGTAAGCCATAATTGAGCCGAAAATGCGCTTCCAATTTCTATGCGTTGAATAAGCTGTAAAAGTAAGAGTGAATTTTCTTTACGCTCCGTTGTAAATGGATTAAAAAGCGCATCAATCGAACCACTTCCACTAATCAATCCAGCGCTATATTGCTGCTTAAATTTATCGTTAAGCGAAGTGGTCTCAACCGCATCTCGTTCGGTTTGAAAAGTAAACCCTGTAACATTGCCCGCTATGTTATAGTCTGCATCTTCCACTTCAATGACAATAGCAACTGGAGCCCCTGTAAATGCAGCCAAAGGAAGCTCTAGGCTTCTTTCGTTATTAACCGCCGCTTCAAACGTGCGAAAAAATCGCAAGCCACCGTATAAATTTACATTAACGTAGGCCGTAAATGTTTCCTGAATTTGCAATGCTAAGGGCCAATTTGCGGCGGGAAAACAAATTAACTTACGTGAATCAGTGGTTGAAATGGTAATTCTATCGCCAGTTACAATATTTTCTAGACTGCCGTCAAATCCAAGTCGATTTAAAACTACATTCACGTCATCTGGCGCGATTTCACTATTAAATGAAACCACTTGCGAATTTCTCCGCAAACGGACTGTGCCCGTATGTCCAGCGAAGAAAGTCATTAACTTAGCTCAACACTTCCACAAAATCCCCGTCCATAGTGAATTGGATGGGCACGGTAGAAAGCTCGCCGGTTGAAACAGCTACGCCAGCGGAAGTAATGTAGCCCCAAAATTTAATATCGTCGGAACCATCGCCACCAGTATTGAGTTCAAAAAATAAGCGATCAGCTTCCGTAATATTGCCAGTTTTCATAATAGAATTTTGTAGCAAATTCACGAAAGAATATAAAGTGTTGGTTTCGTTACCCTCCAGGCGGTAATAAATCAATGTGGCACTACCAGTGGCACCTTTAATGCCAGGAGTGAAAGTATTAACGCCGCTATCAATGGAATTGGTGGAAATCAATTCAACAGTGGTGTCAAGCGACCAGTCGCGAATCTTAGCCACCTGACGAATGTTAGAGGGCTGGCTAAGACTGCTAGAAGGCGCCGTGCTGTCCGTTGTGCCAAAGGACAAGCTCCCAGAGCGACCAGTGTAAAAGGCCATGTCGATGAATCGTTAATAATTACATTCTATACATAGTCTATTCTGAACGACCATCAATTAAGAACAAACCATTTACCGTTTCTGCCAAACCGCGGGAAATCATGGATAGGCCATTGCCATCAGTGGCATGATGCACAGCGCGAATGGTCACTTCCCCTTCTTCATCCATTTGCACTTCCGTCACACGAAACACTCGCTTTGTATTAACAACAGTGCCAATTACAAAAAGCTTACCCACGTAATTCTGGAAAGCTCCAAAATCATTCCCCACTCGCGCTTGATTATTGGCAACAGTAACGCCAGTAAATAATTGCGTGGAAGATGCCCCGCCATCTGGCGTATACACAAGCATCGAATAGTTTGTTCCATCGGGAATAGTAGTAGTCACGGGCAGGTTTAATTTGCCTCCGTCTTCAATGGTTCCCGTGTAAATGCCATCCCATTGATTATGGGCTAGTTCCACATAAATATATGCACCAGGGAAAACGGGACTATCGGTGGGAAAGGTTTTAAATTCAATGGCACGTTGCGAATATCGCTTGCTATTGCAAAGAAATTTGGCCATCAAAATGGCTTGCTGACGTTGCGTAACGAATGCTGAAGCATCAATAGTTTTGCGCGAAGCATTGTTTTCAATAATATCAGCAAATTGCACGTCCACGCTTGTATTAACTGCAAAGCCATTGTCGGTATCATTTTTCCTGTAAATTACCGATACAATCATGTCTTGCGTATTTTCCCCGTAATCAATAAACTCTTCTTTGTACGATTCTTCAATAATATTGCCTTGATTAAACAATGCCGAAATGCCAATCTGCCTGGTAATTGCACCAGTATTTTGCACGTATGGTACAGCCGGAATTAATACATCTTGACCGCCAACTTTTGCAAGTTCTAGCAAACTAAATCCCGACGTTTGTGCCCAAAATTGACGCCACGAAACTGGTTCCGCGATCACTCCGTCCACGAATAAATTATTGGTTTCGCAAAACTTTTTACTCTTTGCCAACTGCTCTAAATCTACGGAATGCACGCTTGCATGACGACCAATGCCATCTTGTGCATCAAGCACGGTATCAATGAAAATATCTGGGGCTGTATTGGCATAACCATTGGCCGAATCCGAAAGATATTGAAAACCAGACTGCCCCCATGCAATACCATTAACTGTGCCAGAAGTGCGGAGAAGGCGACAAAGGCGCCCTTGTTCCACAAAAACACTAAAAGAACGTAAATCTTGGACGCTTTTGCCCGAATATAAATTCAAACCAATCAGGCATAAATTATTATATAACCCTAAATAATTTTCATAGGAGTCAACAATTTGTTCAGTTACTGCGGCCAGCATTAATTCTGGACCATTATCAAAAGAAAATTGCAATTGAGTGTCAGAATTAACACTAAATACATCCCATTCGTTAGTTCCGGCAGGCTGTTGATTAATTGGCGGAAATAAAGGGGATTCTTGAATCGAACCAGTAAAGTGCATAAATGCAGTTGGCGCAAAAGATAAATTCACGCCTAGCGTTTGCTCGGTTCCATTGTTTTCCAAATAGGCAAACCGAATTTTGCCTTCAAAAGTTCTCAATGCTGGTGTTTTATTTGCCTCCGCTATTACATCGTAGATTGGCTCAAATTTAAACTGAAAGTTTTGGCCATTTACTGCCCCAGTAAGATTACTATCAAATCGCAAGTAAACAAAATTTTCAATGTCAGCAGCTCGTCTTATTACAAATATAGCGGGCACATATGAATATGATGAGTCGGTTGTTCTTTTTACCTTGACTACAAACATAGAAGAGCGATGTTTTAAGCCATTGTCCGCACTACTATATCCAGACCCCCGTCGATTGCTGCCATATTCTTCTTGTCTTCCGCTAACTCTTTTGAAAACCCTGGCCTTAATTGAAAAATCAACAATGTGACATGGTGAAACCACTTGATAAAAAGCCTCTTCAATGCGAACAAGAGCTTTTGTATTGAAATAATCATCTCTCTGCGACCCAAGCGCAGTCGGCCCCGCAATATTATCAAGATCAACATATGATTGCAAAATTATGCGTTCTTGTTCTGTTAAAGGTCGCGCAGCACGGTGTCCATATTCGGTGGGATTGCAAATATTTTGATTTTCCCAATATCCATCTTCGCCATATGTGCTCACAAAAACCAACTGCTCATTGCATTCCCAATTTGTTGGCACATAATTGTGGATGTTTCCATTTGCCAATAATTCGGCGGCGCTTCCAAAAAGTGAATCTTCTTCCATAATTGGAACAATTGCCTGTTCTGCTCTTAGAAATTGCTGCCGACGCTCATATAAATATGTATTTGGTGTCAAATAACTAAAAATAGAGTTTGGATCTACATCTTCTACTTTTACGGCTTGATATGGAACATAAGGCGCCAATCCTCGCTCAACAACAACAAGGCCAATATTCATAACGCCATCAACCGTATCTCCACGAGAAATAGTGGTAACCTTCGCCTTTATTGAACCAAATTTAAACAATCCAGAATTATCAAAAACTGATGCCAAGGATCGTCTTGATTCTTTTGCTTCTTCAGTGGCCAGCCCTTCCCGTTCATTTGTGGTTTGGGCAAGCGCAACTCCAATTGAAGTGTTTTCTTCATATGCACGTAAAGCAACGTATTCTGCGCCATTTTCAATGGAAAGAAAAATTTTATTATTATCTTGCTCAAAGTCTCCGCCAGCATTTCTAATAAATAAATTTACATGTATTGGCACCGCCCCATAAATACCAAATTGATTTGCGGATGATGGCGAATAACAATGGCTAAAGCCCTGATAAACCGCACCTCCTTTTCTAATCAAATAAACATTTGTCGATTCATTGCCAATTTTAGTGGGATCCGCCACATCAATTCCATACAATTGCGGTTTTAAATAAGAATTAATAATTGCTCCTGTTGTGTTTTCGCGAAAATAAATCCAAAAATTTTGTGCAACCAAACCGCTCAGCGCTGTTTGCCCAAAAGCTGTTTTTCCCAAATTAATTCTTCCAATCCCGCCCCCGCCAAGAGCGAATAAAAGTTTTACTAGCTGACTATTACCATAACTTAACAATGACGACCAAATTAATGAGGCGGCCATTCGCACGCCACCATTTGAATTTGCCTCTATGTTTGTATAAACAAGATTAACTGGATCACCATAGGCCGCTAATTGCTGCTGGCTATCAAAGCCAAAACGAGGGGCAAATAGTTCGTCACGAGTGGATGGAACGCCGCCTCCCGTGGATGAACCAGCGCGAAGCTGAGGGGCTTGAGCAGGTGGAGGCGCAATAAGTGCCGCCACCACTTGAAATACAATGCCAACAACGGCAATAATAATTGCAGCAACTTCCCAGTTTCTAATATCTAATGTTGTGCCTTCTTTTGCGTCTGCATATAATTGTTGCTGCGCGACAAAATCTAAATACTCTTCCTTGGTAATGCCAAGAGCATCAATTAATTGGTATTCATAAGGAAGCAGTTTGTCGCGCTTGTCGCTCATTAATCTGCCCAAAAATAATACTTTGGCCGCACCCTTGAGACAGGCGCTGCTACTACCATCTTACTTGGCCCGAGAAATAAACAATTGCCATCGTCCAATACAACAGCCATGGCAAGCAATGAATTGCCGCCTGGCAGGTAAAATACTGCGCCAGGGCGTGGTTCAGTAATTTTTTTGCCAAAACTTAATAACCAACGTAAAATTTTCCAAATAGTTAGCTCTTCCTCTTCATAATCTTGATACACCCATGGATAGGAAGCTTCTAAATGCTTAAGGCCCAGCCGTTTTCTAACTTCCATGCAAAGAAGCCAGCAATCAGTGAAGCCTTCACCATCACTTGGGCGTGCAGCATATTGATGCTTTAGCCCAATCAGATCGCTGTAATCAATCATCGCAATGAAACACTAGCGCTTAACGGCAATAATCCTACAAGACTGCGCGTTAACGAGCGTGCTGGAAATTGCGTTCCAACGCTATCCATTGCGCTTCTAAATCTAAGCTCAATAGTGGTATCAGAGAATGCGGCGCCAATACCAATATATCTTTCTTCGTAAGTTTTTACTGGAGCAAAATTTGCATTAAGCCATTGCGTGGTTAAAACTAATCGGCTAAGCCTATTACCATTGCCCTGTTCAACTAAACGCAGTGCCACTTCTACATTGGGAAATAACACTTGCAATAGTGTATTGTCGCCGCCTAAATTGCTAATTGTGCCTTCTGTGCGAAATGGAGCGAAAGAATATAATTGCCCATCGTAAGTCTTGGCTTCGTTGACAAAGAAATTTTGGTAGCGATGATAGACAGTATTAGGATCGCTGCCAAGAGTGATGGTATCAGCTTGATTCATGCCTGCCAAATTAGCTGCCGTAGCAGCCGTATCCGTCATTGCTAGAAGATCAAAATATTGGACAATTCTTAGCGTGGTCATGGTGTAAATTCAGAGCTAAGTTTGACGCTAATTGTGCTTAAATTTCTATAAGTGCTTTCCACTTGAGGGGCTTCATCATAAAACCAAAGCATTTCAGAAGAACTTCCACTTCCAATGCCAAGTTGTTGCAGCACGATAAATGGCGCTCCAGCTTTTAACTGCCTGGTTGTATTTGTGCCAGCAGTCAATCCTGCCAATGCTTCATCGGACAATGCAAAGCCTGTGGAATTACCTAGCTGTCCGTGATAATGGCTGTAAATGGCGGCCAATGCGTCTTCGCTCACGTTTTCAAACACTAGTTCTAACGTGGCCCCATATGGACGATTGCCAAAACTTCTGCGAATAGTCTTTCCTGATAAAGAACGATAAATTTTTGTTGGATATTCGCCCAGCGTAAAATTACGACGAGTTGGTTTTAATGATGGAAAATTAGCCATGGTAATTAAATGCCAATTCTCCGACGAGTGTTAGGACTTTGTTGGATTTTATCAATGGCTAAATTAGCCCCTTGCCGTGCACCATCTTTTGTGGCAAGCTTTCTAGTCTCCATCATAGCCTTCTCTAGTTGTTCCCTACTCACATATTCCACGTTGTTAATGGTAGTGGTTTCAAAGTTCATTGATAACATTGGCGATGCGGCACCACCACCATTGCCGCTATTGCTCATTTTGTCTCTTACGCTATCGCCTTGCATTTGCACGGGAATAGCGCGACCATCGGGAAGAGGAACAATGGCTTCGTTGTATTTTCCTTCGCCCACGAGACCAAGCGTAGGGCCTTGGACAATTCCACCATTCGCAAAAGCCCTGAAGCCTCCAGAGGCAATGCCTCCATCGGCAAAGCCGGTGATAGTACCAGCCCCAAAGCCCGCTGTAGAACTTAAATTGCCGGAAGCCTTGGTTGCTCCTTCAAGACCCATTCCCCCACCCATGCCCGCAAAAATACGAGCAATGCCAATTGCCACATAAGTGGCAATCATTTGAGAAGCGGCCTGCATTAAAGCTTGTCCAATAGCATTTAAGAATTGGCTAAATACTTCCTGAGCCGTGGCAGTGCCTTGCACCATAGAAGCAATGCCTTCAGTCATTAAGGCGCCAAAGGCGCTGCCAATGCCTCCAATGGCGTTTTGAATGCCGCCAAACGTGGCCTGAAGGCGCATGGATTGCGTTTCCAGCTCAGCCATTTGCCTGGCATGTTCTTGTGTTGCTCCTTTTGCAATTTGGTTTTCATAAGTCTGAGCTGCGCTGCCATAAAAACCTGCCATTAAGCCGGTGCCCATGGCTCCAATTTCTCGTTGAGCTTTTGCTACTTCCTCCAACTGAGCCTGTCGCTCTTGAAGGGCAATGCTTTCAATGGTTAGTTGATTAAACTCTCTAAGTTTTTCATTTAAACTGGCTCGCGCTTTAGTTGCATCGTCAGTTTTAATTTTTCCATCTTTTTCTAAATTATTAATGGCTTCAATGCCATAACGCACTTTTTCTTGGGTTTCAAACAATTTTGATTCTTGTTGAATAACCGAATCTGGAAGCCCTTGGGCGATAAGTTCATTTTTCTTTTGTAATAAAGAATTTTGCAATCTTTGCTCACTAGTGGGCATAATTGCATTTGCATATTCTTCTAAAGCAACTTGTACTTTTTTTGTTGCCTCTGCTTCTGCTTGTTTTGAAACAGTAGATTGATTTGTTAACGCAATACTACGCTGCTGATCCGCAAGTAAATCGCGGCGTTCGTTTCCTCCAACTTTTCGTGGAGCACCCACGCGAGCGCCAATAGGCGTCCCCATGGCATTTTGCCCCGGCAACAAAGCGCCAGATTCGCCAGGAGGCACCATGCCTAAACCAGAAGGAGCTGGGCCTGTTGCACCACCTGTGCGAATAGTTCCGCTTTGCGCCATTTTGACGGCACTAGCCGCCTCTAAAATTTTACTTTGACGCTCTAAATCAATTTCTACAATTTTTCTTTCAAAAGCTAATGCTTCTTTTTGAAAACTATTGGCGCGAGCTTCGCGGAAATCATATTCCGCTTTAATTAATTCAATGCGATGTTGATGCTCTTGTTTAATTCGATCTATTTCGGCTTGCGTATTAGCTTTTGCAAGTTGATCTTCAAGACTATAGTAACCCTCAAGGCTCGATTTGCCGCCTTTGGCAGTTGTAGCTTCCGCTGCGCCAGGTGCTGCTGGTGTGGGTTGATTTAAACCAATTGCTCTTTGTCTTTGCAATGCCATGGGCAATGCTTGCCTAACATTTTGCACCACTTGCTGATTGCCGGAAATGGCAGAACCGAACAAACGTCCCACTTCAGAAGTGCCAACTCTTCCAGTTGGCAGTTGAACCCCCAGTAATCCAGCTTGCTGTCTTAAAGATTCGCTTGGTGCAACCGTTGCGGTAACAGAACTTTTAACTCGTCTCTCTTTCCTTCCAGAACGCAAAATCTGAGTTTGCAATGATTGCAAGTCTTTAATATTTGCTTGTGCAGTGCCACCTTGCATTTGCAACATTGATACATTACCTGACAATGCTGCATCCCTAATTTGTTGAGATGCATTTTTTGCATCCTCCGCTGCTTTTTTAGCATTGTCTCCCATTGAAGCAAATGCAGCGCCTAGGCCAACAACTAACGCGGCCAATGCTCCAATACCAGTGGAAACCAACAATACCCTCAATGCAGTGGTCAATCCAATCACTCCTATTTGAGCCCCGCCAGCACTAATCCCTAAAACGTTAAACGCTGCAGACAACGCCGCAACTGAAACACTTCCTGCACCAGCCGCTTTGACGGCAATATTCATTAATGTCAACGCGCCCATAACCGTCATCGCAATAATCCTTACAGAAGCAAGGCCAATTGCAAAACTTGCCAAAACAGTGATTACGCTTGACAAATTAGTTCCCAAAAAAGTCATGACTGGATTGAGAACATTGCCGATAACATTTGCAATATTCATGGCAACAGTTGCCGCCTTTCCGATTTCGGAAGTAAAGGCTTGTATGTTTTTTGCTTGTTGAGCAATGGCTGGATCTTTGGCAGCAAGATTTAGCGCTTCTAATCTTGATTGCAAAGCTGCTACATTTTGTTGGGCAGCGCGAATTTGTTCTGGCTTAGCCCCACCAATTGACAAATCTTTAACGTCTTTTTGTGCAGCGGTTAATTGTTTTATTGCCCTATCTTGTTCTCCCATGGCAATTTGTGCGGCCATGGAAAGCTGCTTCAACGCTCCAGATAGAGGCACCAAAATTGCTTGCGCGGCTGCATTTGCCAAAGGCGCAAAGCTTTCCAGTGTACGTTGAAAATCACCTTGAACAGTATTAAGAAGACCCTGCAATGATTTTCCAGCCGCTTGCGCTCCAGTGCCGAAACGATTCATTAATTCATCACTAACCTTGGCAAATACTTCTCTAAAACGTTGACCGACAAACTGACCATCTTCCATGGCCTGGCTAAATTCTTTTACCGACATCCCAGCCGCTTTAGCAAAAATCGCCAATGCGCCAGGCAGTACATCGCCAAGTTGCCCTTTGAGTTCTTCGCTCATGATTTGGCCTTTGCTTGCCATTTGGCCAAAGGCATAAATAACTCGCTCAGCCTTATCTGGCGTAAGCTGCAAAGCAGCAGTGGCCGCGCTAATGCCAGTGAAAAGCTTTTCAATGGAGCCAGAATCGAAGCCCGTGGGCGCCATAGAAGCATATAAACGCACAAAACCTTGACGAGTAGTATCAAGGTTCAAGCCAAAGGCTCGCTGAATATTATCCACATAAAGCATTTCTTTGGCAAACGTGCCTGTGTCTTGCGTGGCAGTTTGCATGGCATTAGCAAATTGCTGTTGGCTTTTGGCTGCGTTTAAAATTTGGCCAGGCAAAGAAGTTATAAAAGCAAGACCTTTATATGCAGTGCCATATAGCAACACTTGTTTTGTTGCATTTAAAAATTCGCCACCAATTTCTTTTAACCCGCCAATTAAAGGAATTGACGAGGCCCTGAAATTTTTTACAGAAGCACTTGCAATGTCAATGGTAGTTTTAAACTTTTCCATTGAACCGCCTGCGCCAATAAACGTTGAAGGGCCAAATTTTTCAATTAGCCCTTCAGACGGGAAACCGCCAGGAGGGACAAAGCCACCACCTCCACTTTGTCCCACAAGGGAAGCTCTTCGCGAAAATTCAAGAAAACTACTAGGAGCACCTCCCCGTCCTATTTGAGAGGCTTTCCTGGAAAAAGCAAGAAAAGAATTTGGATCGACGCTTGATTGAGCAGGCCGCTGGTAAACGCCAGAAGCCAGTCTTGGCGTATAACCACCACCCTCAGCAGCCCACGGCTCCTTAGAGCCCATGGGGAGCGGACCAATGGGCTCTGTATACGCACGCCTTCCTTGTGGGCGTTGTGGCCGCATTGCTTGTTTCTCTAAGAATTCAGACCATCCTTTTTTCCATTTTGCCCCAGTTCCAAGATTCGCACCCCCCGCTTTTGCTAGTTCTGCTTTTAGCAGCGCAACCAATTGCCTTATGTCTGCAACCGCACCAGTCTTGAATTCATTGAAACGTTTTGTAAATCCATCGTCAAAGCCTTCCGCCGTAAAACGGCCAAGGGCATCAAAAATTTTTGATGGAGAGGCAATTCCAAGGGTTTTTTTAGTGCTAGCAATTAAATCTTTCCCCAGCATTTCTGCTGCTGAACGAATTTTTGCATTGCCACGTTCTAGTCCATTTAACAAACCTTCAATTGAGTCACGTCCAATACTTCCAAGTGCGGTGACCATTTGCTCCCTGGTTTTTCCAAGGGTTTTAGGGTCTAATAATCCCGCTTGAATTGATGCGTTAAATAGTTTCCTAATGTCTTCAACCCCTAACCCTCCCGCTGGTTTTTTAATTCCCAACTGTCCAGTACCAAGTGGTAACCCACCAGTTGTTTTGGTGCCTACTTTTTGAACGCTCTGCAGGGCTTTAACCAACCTCCCCGCATTTTTGATTTCGGTCTCTAAATTTGTATTAACTTCAATGCGAAATTGTTTTTTTCCAAAATACTTATTTAAAAGACGATATTGATCCGCGATGGACTTTTGGTTAATTTTTAAATTAATTGGAGCCGAATAGCCAGCAGCTTCAATGGGAAGGCGGGAAAGTTGCGCCTTGAAATAGGCTAGGTCAAGACTTACCTTAAGCTTCAGTTCGGCGTCTTGAGCCATCTTGCTTATCCAGATACTTTTCCTTTCATTCTATAATCATTCACCATTATTACGCCCAGCAAACGCTTTGATTTCATCAGCCATTAAGGCGATCACTCTTCCATCAATCATCCTGGTCTTCATTAATCTTTGAAGAACAATCAGACTTGCGTCAGTAACGCCACCTTCTTTTTTAATGCTCTTAGTGTCAAACGGCAAGAAATCTTCGGGCTTAATCTTGCTCTTTTTGCCAGCCATCATGCCAGCAACCATTGTGCCCATCTTGGCAATAGCAATGCTCTTGATGTTGTATTTTGTAATATCGTGCTTATCCAAATACAGCAACGCTTTTCTTAAATCAGATATTTTTTGACGCCCAAAATTCTTTGCCGACCATCTATCGTCTTTAAAGTCTGACGATGAAAGGCGAAAATAAAGCTCGTTCCATGGCGTAAGATTACGCAACGTAGAGCGAGCTTGTGCCTCAGTGCGTTCTGTTATTGAGGACCATTCCTCTTTGGGGCTTTTTTTGCGCTTGCAGCCTCCTTCGCCTCAGCGTCTTGTTCAGCGGCAATAAATTGCACCATCTTTGCAATGGCCTTGCGTGGCAATGCTTTGGTGTCGTCCAGTTCCCAATCGTTAAGGTCTTGCCATTCCCCGTCAACCATGCCCTGCCCGCGTGAACGCATGAAGGCAGTCACCATGCGAGCATTAGTGGCCTCAACGGAGGTGCCGCTGGTAATCATGCTGAGGGTTTCCTCAGTGTAGTCCGCAAGCAATTCAGCTTCAGTGAGCGTTCCGCCGCCTTGCAGCAATGCAAAAGCTTCGTCAAGGGGAATACTTTTAGCAGAGGCAATGCGCTTAGCCAGTTGTACGGCACGAATGGTGGCTTGACTTTGAAGCTTGCTAATTTCTTCCTGCTCAATTGCCTCTGCAACCAGCCAGCCACCGTATTTCTTTAGGCGAATGTTAGGTAGAAGATCAAAGAAATCTTCAGTCTTCGTTTCCAGAAGGAAGCTGTACTTGCTCATGATCTAGCACGTTTAACAATGCATTAAAGACCTTCACTCTTTCGCTGCTAGAGCGAAATTCTTTAGGCACTTCAATCAGCATTGAATGATGTTCGTTCGATATTCTAATGGTCTCCTCCCGGCAGGAAATAAGACACAATATGCCCACTTCCAAGGCCGCGCCATCCAACAAGCAATTAATGGCATGCACGGTTTTGTCCGCGCTCCATAAATAATCAATTTGCATTAGCCCAACGCTGCTTTAATTCTGCGCTTCAATGCTAAACGCACGCTGCTGTTTGCAAACTTCTGTGGGTAGTAAAGCTCATCGGTCCATGGACGGGGAACCAAATTAGTCCCTATTCCTTCATGCACATATACGGCATAGGCTCCTCCCGTACTATTCTTTGCGTCCCAGTTCCAAGCCGCCGAAACGCTGTTGGCATTTAAATTAATGTTCACATCTTTTCCACTTTCGTACAATGCCCCAAGGTCATAAATATCACGAGTGGTGCCGGCAGTACCGCCATTCTTTCGTTTTGTTTCCCTTGGATAGTACCAAATATTGCTCGTAAACTGATTTTCAAAAAAATTATTTACATCTTGCTTGGCCCAAAGTTCAAAAGCCTGGGCAAGTTTTTGCTCCAGAATTCTAGAATTAATAATTTTTCCGCCAACAATTGTGCCGCTCATGCTTGATAAAGATGGCGAAGAATTAAATCAGGAATGACAAAACGGCAACGCTCATAAGCAATGTCATCACCAGGAAAATATCGAGGCGTAGAGTCGGGAAAACGCCGTACCATCCTGTCCATAGCCAAAGCCAGCGTATTATCGTTTGTTGTATATTGCACCAAAATCACTTCCCATAGTTGACTCACTTTCACCGTCCCTCCCAATGGAGAAGAAGGCGTTAATTCTGGAAACTGGCGCATCGTCACTTCCAGTCCCTTCACTTTCCATTCCTTCGGCACACTCTGCTGTCCCACCACATACACAGCAGGCAAAGTGGAACCATTAGGCAACGTATAAGTGCCAATCAAATTGGGAGAAGATGAAAGAAGCTCAGTAATAGCTTCCCTCAATTGCGTAATATTCATAAAAAAGCCTCCCTATAGGGAGGCTAGCAAGAAAATCAATGGAACAGTGATCAGCTATTAGGAGCAGTCGGGATGATGCTGCCGTTTTCTTCAGCATTCTGGTGAATGCCAATACGACCACGGCTTTGCAGATCAAAAGTACATTCCACGAGATTATCAGCAGGATAGCTCTCGTTGTAGTTCATCACGCAAGCCACATAAGCCACGCGATCATAGTAATAGGTGGAGCCGCTCACGCCCAGTTGCTTGTTAATCTCCACGTACACTTCGTGGTTTTTGTCGTAGCGCGAAGCACTAATGGCTTGGAACGCTTCGTCAAAGCTATTGGGGATGAAGGTGGTGCCATCCACGTCCTTCTGGAAATAAGAAGTGACGGAGGCAGTTGCAGCAGAGGTGGTAATCACACTATCAGCGAAGCCACCGCCGCCCAGCAGATAGAATTCTTGGTTGCCATCGTTAAAGGCAACAGAGGCAGTAGTAGTGGCTTGCAAGGTGTAAAGCGTCGGAGCACCGCTCACCGTAAAGGTGGCGCCGCTCTGGGTGATCACAGGACGGGTGGTGCCTGCGATAGAGCCAACGCGCACAATCACGTCTTGGCTCTTTACCAGTTCAGTGGGATGGTAGAGCATGAGAGGAAATCCTCAGCAATGAAAGGGAAAGTGATTAAGCGTTGTCAACGCTTCCTTTGCCAATTAGTCTAAAAATTCCCCTAATTGGCGTGCCGAGGAACTGCCAATAATGAATAGCAATTTCCTCGTTAGGTAAAAGTTCAAACCGTCCTTCCCTTCCATTGATTGTTGCCTGAGCAGAATCACCAGGAACAATGCCAGAAAGCGTTAGAGGGCGTGTTAAACGCCCTTCCATATAAACTGCAGTTTGATCAGCCCCAAGGAGATGATCATACTGTGGCGCACGCTTTTGTCTTAACGATGCATAATAAGTAATGCCCGTCGTTGTGGCCGTATAATTGCCAGTTTCGCTGTCAAGCACATACCCTGAAGCCACATACCATACCAACGTGGCATTGGCTAATGGCTCCAGAAGATTGCTCATACAACAAAACCAACTGCAGTCGATGGAAGAGAATTTAATAACCGTTTAAACTCTTGACCATATTGTGAGGCGTCAAGCCCCCCACCATACACCTTCCCATCTGTGGCACCAATTTGAATGCCCATTTGTGCAAGTTGTATGGCAATAATATGAGCAGCTAAAAATTTCACTGCTCGATCAGTTTGATCCCCAAACACGTCCGAAGAGGCGTCATAAGACGCCTCCGTGATGGCACCATTCACAATGCCCGATGGATGGGGCGTGAATTCAGGAAACCGTTCTAGAAAAGTTGCGTAGGTGACAGCCATAATCAAGCTTTTCCAATACGAATGGCTTCCATACGTTTGGCAATAGCATTTCTCACGCGAATGCGCCCTTCAATCTTTTTCCAATCAGCCAAACGATCTGCATCATGGATGAGTTCAATGGCACGAATGGCTTGAGTGAGGGGAAGTTCACTAAGGCTTTGCACGTTTTCAGGCAGGTCTTCAACCATCACCTGTTCACGCATTTCCTCAATGGCACCAATGGCAAGAAGTTTCTTGACAGTAGTGTTTTCCTTCGCCTCTTTCCATCGTTCATCAGGAATGTCCTGATTCAGCCCTGGAGTAAGTTGAATAAGCCCACTTTTCGTGATAACGCCAAAGCCAGCATCACGAGGGGGATTTTCAAGTTCAGGGCGGTAAGCAATTAACATTGTTCTAAATAAACAATCGTCAATAGCTTAACGCCCCTCTTCTTGATTAACTATCCTCAGGCGTTGGCCTGAACGTAAATAACGCTCTTGGGATAGTACAAAGCCACGCCACCAACGCGAGCATGGGCGGGAACAATGAATTCCAGACCGCGCTGTTGAGGGGGGAACAGCTCAAGGGGTTGAGGAATGTGCAGTTGCACTTTCTCAGGATCGCGCTTGTAAACCACCATACGGTTGGTATTCAGCACGCTATTGTCAGCATCCAGCTCGTTAATCGGCTCAACGTTGCGGATGTAGGGGTTGGTACGCAGGAAGTACTCAAGCACGGTCACGTCCGAAGAATCGGAATTGCGAGTGGTGCTCACTTTGTTGTAATCTTCCCAAGCCATCAGAATGGTGTCGGGCTGCTCCTTCATCTTGGAAGCGTTGATAATGGCAGTCACGCCATAGTTCAGCAGTTCCAGCATTTCCTGAGCAGTGGCAGTGGGGAACCACTTATCAGCGGCCACCACATCCACGGTGGAATTGTTGAAGAAACCAGAAAGGCCCACGGTGCTCTCACCGAAGAAGGCAAGGCTTTCCACCTTTTCTTCATAAGCACGACGCACAGCAGCAGCACGACGCTGCTCCAGGGCGATGTTGGCCATTTGAGCAGCACGCAGTTCCTGCACGGTGTAGCCGAAGCTACCGCCGAAGGAACGAATGTTGATGCTCTTCTCGGTTTGGCTGATGTCGGCACGGGGCAGATCATCAGCAGCATCCGCAATCAGACGGAACTCACCAGTGGAGTCCATGATGCGGAAGGTGAAGGTCTGGGCGCCAGGACCAGCCTCAGAAGTTACGGGCAGAACAGTCGGATATTTAATATCCGCATACTGCACTTCAAACACTTGCGGGCGAATGAACTCAAGCTGACGCTCAAGAAACAGACCCGCTTCATCCATACGGAATTCAGACATTGTTAGGGCCTCCTATCAAGAATCAGCAGAGAGGGTGAAGCTCGGACCATTCAGCTCCAGCACGGCCAGGCCGCTGCTAGTAGTAGAAGTGAGGAAACGAGCGCCAGCCAGCCGCACGGTTTTGCCCGAAGCGAAGGCATGGGAGAATTGACCAGCTTTACCAGTGCCGCTAGCTGAATACAGCACACGCACGGGGGAAGCAGGGGTGACAGCGCCAGTCACGTAGACGGCCACAGCACCTTCGTTCACCACGTTGAGAGCTTGCTTGTCCTTCACGCCAGGACGGCTGTTGGAATCAAGGGCGGTCTCGTCAACATAGGTGAGAGCATTCAGACCCAGAACGGTGTCGGAAGCGCCAGAAATAGTGGTAGCAGAATTGGCAACAGTGCCAGCGGTGTTATAAACCACCAGATTACCGAAAGCCAGCACAGCGCCGGTTTCGTTAAGGCCAGTGGAGATGGTGTTGTCGCGAATGTCGGACAGTTGGCCTTCAAGCAGGGCGGCGTGGGCGAGAGCATAGCTCTGTTGCACACCACCAGCCGTAGCAGTGCCCGAGGCAGAGAAAGAAACGGCCATAATTACTTAGCCTCCTTGGAGATGGAGAGGGGCTTCTTCCAGGCGTTCTGCAGATTGTCCATATAGGACGAAGGAGCAGACATGGGGGAAGCAATGGAAGCTACGGCTTTACGCAGCTCATCAGTGGTGGCAGAGTCCTTGCGGGACGCCTCCAGAGTGTCAAACATGGCCTGCACGTAGTCATCAGACCTTTCGGACAGGTCAATGCTGTCGCCGCGAACGGCTTGGATGGCATCAACCATCACTTCACGAGCTTCTTTGCCGCTGAAATCATAAGCAGCATCGAGAACAGGCTTGGCTTTTTCGATGAGGGAAAGACGCTCTTCCACCATGGAATCAAGATTGATTTCCTTGGCAGTAGCCAGATCGGCTTTCAGTTCCTCAACGTGCTCGGCCAGGGCATCGGCGCGGCCTTCGGCAGCGTCGCACTTGCCTTGCATTTTCTTTTCCATGGCGTCCATTTCGGCTTTCATGGAATCGGCAGCGGCCTGCAGCTCGTCGTATTTTTTCTTCATGTCCTCATAGGACATTTTGGCGTCTTCGCGTTCTTTCGTGATCGCAAGAGCAACGCTCTCCGTCACTTCAAACTCGGCGCCATCAAAAACGACTTTTGCAGTCATTAGACGGTCTCCGTTATTAGAGAGTAAGGATGGATCAGCAGCATCTTGACGATCAAGATGAAGCTTCACTTGCGGGCCTGCGCGGCCCCGACGAACAACGGCAATGTGATTACCGATGATTTCCTTTTGGACACCATCGTAATGTTCGCCGTTTTCTGTAACGCCAGGCGTGGGATCATAATTCACCCGATAGCCCGCGCTCACTTCACGAGCATCACCGCGCATAATACGTTCAATGGCTTCTTTGTCCGTAATTGTCATTACGGCCTTAACAAAACCATCGTCGTAAACCACTTCAGTGCCGCTAAATCCTACTTGGTAGTCTTTAGTATTTTCAGCATCAAGAAGAACTGGGGGATGTTCAGAAGTGATAGCTTTGCCCGCAAATGAGGCCAAGCTTTCTGGAGACGCCACTTCAACAGCGGGACGATATTCACGACGGACTGAGCCATCAGCGTCTGTGTAGAGCTGAATGCCAGTGCGAGCAATCGAAGCCCACGCCCGAAGGTAGCCTTCTGGCGTCATTTCGTATTTCTCAATTGGCGAGAAATCGTACCGATAAGAGATGGTGCTCATAGATATACTTTACCAAACAATTCTTATTACAATTAAAAAGCTTATGCAATTTAGACTAGCGGCATGATGTTTCTTGCAAGGGGCAATGCGGACGTGCTTAAAATGCCGCACCATCAGGCGCGGCTTCTTATTGCCCAACGAGTAAAAGATGCTCGCCTCAATAGTGGCCTATCACAAAAAGACGTGGCCGAAGTCCTTCACGTCAGCCAAAGCTCTTACTCTCGCATGGAACGCGCCGAATTGGCTCCAGATTGCGTGCAAATACGCACCCTTAGTGGTCTCTATGGAATTAGCGTATTGTGGCTTATGGGCTATCCATCTTTCATCGCCCATACAAAGAATTAATCCTCTTCGTCTTCCTCGCCACGAATCTCGCGAAGCTGCTGCTCCACGCCTTCCATTACATAAGCTTTTGCAATTGCTTCAGCCTCAAAAACTAAAAATTTTGTAGGCTCAAAATGATCATCGGGCTTTTCATAGACGCTCACCACATAAATATGCGTCTCATCGAGCCGTCCGTTTTTGAAGCATTGTTTTTCAACAAGCTCCCAGCGAGAAGTATTGCGATGTTCATTGGCGGAAAGAAGCGCCAATGATTTCATGAGACCAATGCCTTCGTCTTCTTCTTCAATCACGCGCACATACTCGCTCATTGGTCTTTTTGACGACTCTCTACCATCTTAATAATGCGCCGAGCCCAAGACCTACCAGCATCCCCGCCCCAAAGCATCCACGCGATATAGCCAGCATCACTTTCTCCTCCGCTCTTATTCTTTTCATGACGAGAGAAAAACGCAGACATGCGCTTGATAGTTTCAAAGCTAATCTTGCTTCCGCCAGCTAAATCACCAGCCCGCGCCACGCCACTACCAATGCCTTGCTTGCCAGCTTCTTGAGTGGTAAGGCCGCCCCTGCCATATTTCTTCCGCAGCTCAAGGCCGCGTCTTGCAGCGGCCCTCACTGCAGCAGGAGGGGCGAAGCTCTCAGCATCACCCCTTAACGCTTTTTTCCATCCATCTCCTCTTCATCATCAGGCCCTTCCATTTCATTTTCTTCCTCTTTTCCAATGAGGGTCATGAAATAGTTGTCCCAATATTCATCGCTTTTACCCTGACGGCTCATGCCAGCTTCCGAAAGCGCCATGGCAATTGCTTGCTTGCGATTCTTGACGGGTTTTTTATCGCTGCCCTTCAGCGTGCCAGCTTTAAATTCACGCATTACTTTGGCCACCTTGGCCTGCTTTTCTTTTTTAGTCATGGCAATAATGCTTTCTTAAAGCATAATCAATTAATAAATCCTATCGGAGCCGTGGCAATTTTTACATTGGGCAACACTCTATCCCGATGTAAAACTAAGCCAGTAATAATGCGCTCAGCAATAAAAGCAATGGCTCGCCTGTCATATCCTTCAATGGAAAGAAAATGATCTTTATGTTTTTCCCAAATGGGAATAAGAGCATGAAAAAGAACAGTCATAAATTCTTTATATTCCCGCTTCGGACCACGCGCCATGTTGCAGCCAATGAATAAATTTTGCGCCCACACTGCATCAATCTCTTCCCTGCTAAACACCCACTGACCACCATCGGCTAGTTCGCGAGTGATGGCAGGAGCATCAAAGTCACGATGTCCGCCATAGAACTGTTGTTCTAACGAACAAGCAAAAACGGCAGGTTCTGGCACGTACAACGTGTCATCAGCGTACCATTCATTATGAGGCTCAATCCAATTGCGGCGATACTGAGCATTGCCAATATTTTTTTCTTCTGCATTAAGCATCATCCACTGCACACAACTCAGCTCCCCCCATCGTTCGTTCAATGCAGACATATAACCACCTTCATCATCAAAAACATAGCCTTCTTTGCGAAGCGCATCGCGCTTCTCATTGTCAATAGCCCATGCCCCACCAAGAATTGGGACAATTGTGCTTTTGGCTTCGTAACGTACCTTCTCGTCGCCGATGCAAACGGCGTAAATGGTGCAATCAGACGGTTGCATAAACATCCCTCGCGGCCCACAGCTCATTGTAATTATTAACGCTCTTGGCCCCCACGCCAGTCAAGTCGCCACCGCCAGAAGGCTTGCTCCAGGCCATGATGGTGCCATCGGGCAAAACAAAAGCCCTGTTCTTCTGCTGATGCGTGGGCGTTAGCTCTAAATAATCGCCATAGACGAAATCGGCCTGACTTCCATTGGAAGCAAGAGCTTTGCCAAGCAACGTAGGTCCAGTGGGGCACAATGGCGTGATGCCATAGTATTGTTCGATGCAATTTGCCACAATCATTTCAATGGCAGTTTGCAATGCCGCATTGTTTGGCTTGGAATAGAGGACAGTAGTGGCGCAGGCCCAGCTTGTATAGCTAAAGCGTTGAATATCGCGGAAAGCCAAAAAATTAATACGCTCTCCCACGTCCACGGCATTAACTGCTCTAATGGCAATGTCAAAATACCATCCGCCAAAAATGTTCAACAAACAAAATCGGCCAAGATCAGCCTTGTAAGAAAAAGGCTTCAAACTGTCATAAGCCCATACCACTTCTTTGTCATAATGCTCAGCAATAAAAGCGCGAAGGCTTTCATTGTTATAAATAATATGCTCCGCATTGGGAAACACATTATCAATGGTGCCAGTGGCGTATTCCAGGAAAGGGCTAAGCTTTTCTTCTGAATTGGTAGTCAAAAAGATTTGTGAAATTTGCATGGCTTCAATCAATTTTTGCGGGAGTACCAAAGCCCTTAAATTCAGGCTCTGCTGGTTTTGCGGCTAATGTTTTTTCGACAATTTCTAACATTTGCTTCGTAATATAAGGCCAAGTAAGGGCTTCTTCGTGAATACGGTTGTAGCACCACTGACCATCTCTTTTTAGTGAATCTCGGAAATCGTAATAATAAGAAAGTAATTCGGCGGCAGAATCCGGGTCGGGAAGCAATCGTTCCAAACCATAGTTCCTATCAGTCTCTGCAGCATTACATAAAATCCGTGGCAGTTCGTCAAAAATTTCGGCCAGGCTCGTATGATCAGGCACCAGTTGGGCCACGCCAGCGGCAGCATGTTCAGTATTAACCAGGCCCCAACCTTCTCCAATGCAAGTGTTAATGCCAATATCGGAAGCGTTGTAAACCATGTTAAGTTGTTCAATGCTTAAGCAATTTGCCGTGGAAAAATGAGGACTAGTAAGAATAAGTTTGCCCGTAGGATCATAACCCTCGTCTCGCGCCACACGTTTAAACAATGGGATTAAATCCCATCCCATATCTTTACTGCCCATATTGAGCCACAATCGTGCATCGTCTTTATCTTTTGCAAATTTAATAAAAGCCTTAATGGTCAAATCAATTCGCTTGCGCGGTTGATTTCTGTTGCCATTGAAAACAATAAACTTATCTTTTGGTACGCCCAGCTTTTCTCGACATTCTTCTTTGTCCATTGGAAAAAATTTAGAGAAATCAGTGCCATGTCCCATGATGGCGATTTCTTTTTCGTAGCCAATTTTTTCAATTTCTGCCGCCCCAAATTTTGTATAAGTGGCAACGCCATCCCATTCATTGATGGGCTCTAAAAGTTCAGGAAATAGTCCATAACTGTCGATGGGAGTGTAAACAAAAAACTTAAAACCAATGCTTTCTTTAAACGCCTTAACGGCCTTCCATAAGCTAATTCCAATCCAAATATCATTTGTCACCCACACCAAATCGGGCTTAATTTTTTGAACAAGTTCCCCAATGCGGTGGGAGCCAAACGGATCGGAGCCATGCAACATGGCAGGATAAACTTCATATTTCTTGGCTTCTGGATCGGGGTCGCCGTGGTAATTAACCGCCAACACACTCACCTCATGGTGCTCAGCTAAGGCGGGAAGCAAATTTTCGGCCACACGTCCAAAGCCGGTTTCAACAAAAGCGTCGCCGCAGTAGAGGATTTTTGCCATGACAAAAATGAATCTTTGACATCATAAGGGCCGTTTATACTATGAGCGCAGCATTTATCAGCATGGTCTCTCCGCAAATCAAATTTTGCATTAGCACCTGCAAAGCCTTTGCACCACATACAATTCCCGTGGTGATTGGCAGCATGATTCGCTGGGGAATCAAGGCGGAAGAAATCTTAATTGTCAATGGTGGTTGGGAAGTAGATGCCACCAGTAGCTATAAAGGCGCGGAGATGCTGCTTGTCAAGCAGAATTCGTTTGAATACACGCCCCTCATTGAAATTGTTGAGCGTGAACTATGGAGCGATTATTGGTTCCTGCTGCATGACACTTGCACTGTTGGCGAACGGTTTAATTCTCTTGTCCGCGCATTGCCCGTCGAGCGGCCTGAGAAAGTGGCAATGAAAGGCACGCCGTCCATGAGCGTTGGCCTTTACAGCATGCCCTATCTCATGCAGCATAAAGATCGCCTAACGGCCATCAAAAACTTTGATCTGTCCCGTGAGGGGCTTCAGGCATGGAAGCAATGGGGCGTGCCGAATGAAGACTATATGCTCTGGAAACTTGGCGATGTGCCCACACACGTATACCATCCTGAACTGCATGGTCCTGATGAATGGAACTATCAAGGCCATGCCGATTTCTATGACACGGGCCATCCTCGCCGCGTTGAATATTTTCCTCAGTTAGACCTCTACAAAGCCAAAAGCAATTGGCAGGGTGTTCAGCCAACTCTCTGCATTGACATCTAATGGTTTCCATCGCAATTATTGGCGGTGGCTGGACTGGCTGCCACTTAGCGGCCTCGTTTGTGAACGAGGCCAAAGTAACGCTCTATGAAAAAAACGAATGGTTAATTAGCGAAGCGTCGCTTATCAATCAAAATCGCTTGCATTATGGCTATCACTACGCCAGAGACGGCGCCACAAGACGCCTTTGCCAATCGACTTTCCATCGCTTCCTGGCCGATTATGGGCATGTCGTTCAAGACGTGCCTCATAATTTCTATGCAGTGCCAGAGAAAGAAAGTCTTCTCGATGCAGAAACATTGTCTTTGATTTTTAAAAACTGGCCCCATCAAGAAATTAAGAACCATCCGCTCCTAAACACTTCTCTTGTTCTCGATACGCAAGAGAAATTTATTAGCTCTATTAAGGCTGGTAAATATTTTGATTTTCTTCTTGATCCAATTGTTGTTTACGAAGAAATCAAGCGCAATGATCTGGCCTTGCTCAAGCAAGATTATGATTTTGTTTTTGATTGTACTAATAATGCCTTGTTAAAACCAGCCAATGATTGCTTCTTTGAGCAAACAATGATGGCAATTTACAGTCCCAAACAGCAGCTTCCCTTTGAGGCCCTCACCTACATTGATGGCCCCCTTTTCTCCATCTATCCCTATTCTTCCTCCCTTTATTCATTGAGTCACGTCGAGCATGGCGTGCTCTCGCAGGGCGCCAGCTTTCCAGAGCGTCATTGGCCATGGGAAGAACTTCAACCGCATTGGAAGGCCATGGAGCGGCATGCAAAGCAATACTGGCCTGCCTTTGATGATTTCCTCAAGTTTGAATTTACTTGCGTATCTACAAAGGCCAAAACTAAAAACAAAAGTGCCAATCGCACGCCTGTTTTTAAAACGGAAGACAATCTTCTATCAATTTTTACTGGCAAGATTCAAGGCATCTATGCCATTGAAGAAACGGCTCGCCAGTTCATTGATAAATCTGCCTAAACAAGGGATATTCTCTCATATTCTGCTTGGCCTTAAATAATTCCCTAACAACGCCAAATGGATAGCCAAATGTTTCAAGCATTTTCCTGACTTGCTGATGTTCATACTTATTAAGCAACGGACCGTTGTCCGTATCGCTTACATGCACATGAGCAATGTAAGACGAATAATTTTTTAAAATCTTGCGAGGACTATCGCCCTGTAGCCATGCATTGTTTGTATCAAGCATGGTCTTCACGTGATGCAAATTATAGTAGTCAATTAAATTGACAATTTCGCTAACAGTATGGAAATAGCGCCCGCCAAATGCTCTAGCAATTGGTTCAATGCAAAGAATGGCATCGTTTGCTTCCAATATTTTATCCATGCGACGCAAAGTGTTCATTAAACATGCAGGACTTCCCTTACGAAGACCTGGACTCCCAAGAATAAAACGCTTGATTCCCATGTAGGAACCAAGCTTAATCACGCGCAATAAATGTTCAGTGGTGGCTTCAGTATCTTCAAAACTTGCCACATTACTGCCAAAGAATAATGCCTGAGCGGAATATGTCCAAAGGCCATATTCCTCGCGATAACGTTTCGCAGTATCAGCCCAGTCTTGATTATTGGCGAAGATGCGGCCTGGTACGATTTCTAAAATATTAAACGCCCCTGCATTGGCGCTCAATATTTGATCTTCGTCCTCATCTTCCCAGCCAATAGCACTAATTCCGATAAGCATACAATATCACTAATTCCGATAGGAACGAACAAACACTTCCATCTTGGCCAGCATTTCTTCCTTGCTAGCAAAATATGGTCCTAAATTGTAAGCCGTTCGTGGGCCAATGCCCACTCGCGCTCGCGGAAACATGCGCTCAATAATGTCCTTTGTTTCAATGGGCTCGGAAAAGAAATTGTGATAGCCATCTTCCTTGGCCTGCTCTGTATCGTGCCATAAATCATTGAGATCATACCACTGATAGGCACTGTCAATGTTGACATTATGAAGCTCGTTGTTGTTCAATAAATCGAACAAAATATTCTTCTTAATGCGATTATGAAACAATGCAGGAAGGCGGATAACTTTTAACTTTGCACTAGGAAAAGCTTCCCTTATTAAAAGCTCAAATATGCGGCGAGTGGTGCCGTAATTAATTTCATCAATTTTGGGCAGTTCAAACACATCTTTCTCATCGCTAAATATGTCGATGGTGGAATATAAAACGACTTCCCTGCATTGCCAATGTTTAATATCTTCTACGACAAGCTGCATGTTGGCAAAGTCTCGCAAGGGATCTTGATTGGCTTTCCATTTCTCCGCAGGAAGGCATGCAAGATAAAGCTTGTCAATCGTGCCTTGCAGCAGACGAGCACGATGGAGAGTGCGCGAATGGTAGCAATGATCAAAATTGTGACTATCTTGCAGCACAGAACCAATTAGCCCCGTGCTTCCAACTAATACATCCATGCTCAAACGGGCACTGCGGGTGCTTGCTGTCGCAGATACTTTACCCTACATTTGCAGTTGGAACGACACGCGCAACGCTGACCAGGCATGGGCAAACTGCCCATTGGCACCACGCCCCTTGCTGCATAGTCCAGGCAGTCCTGACAATGCTTAGCTTGTGAGTCCAAAATGCGTCGCATCAGACTATATCCTTGTCGCTCCTGGCGAATTCCAACGGCCTCCCAATAAGAGCCTCGCACGCTCTCACCGTACATGCTGATACGAGCAAGAGCCATGGGAGTAGAAACACTGCCAGCCAAAAGATCGCGAGCAAAACTCTCCAAATAACGATATTCCGCACGAAGTCGTTGACCAATTTTGCCCCATTCCGCAGGGCCCATACTATCTCGTCCACCACTACCAATAATTGCCACTTGTGCATGGCTAAGCTTCAATGCTTCTCTGACGCTTTCCTGCCATTGCGAAAGCGTAATATCGCCTCGACTAAGCATGTTTGTAAAACGCCGTAAATTGCGATTAAGGCGAGAAATTCGACCATCAACCAAAGCCTCCACAGCAGATTCAGAAAGAAAACGTCCGTTAAGGCCGCGATAACGGCCACTAACAGGAGAGTAAGACCATGATGATTCGTCCAGACGAACAATGGCATCAGCGAATTGCGAGAGATCATTCAGGCTTTGCATCCTCCGCCTCCAAAAGATCCTTAAAACGATCAGGCGCTTCTTCTTTCCATTGGTTCAATGCAGCGTCAATATCCTCTGCAGAAATCAAAGCCGCTTCGTCCAAGTCAGAAAGAATGAGGCCCTCCACTTTCATGGGCTCCATTGCATCCACTTTGCTGCTCACATTTTTGGCAGGACCACGACGTTCGGGATTTGGGTCGGCCTTGCGCTTGCGGGCAACAATAGTCTGGCGCTCTTCTTTACTCAGGGCTTGAGCTTTAGCCTGAGGCAAGCATTTAGGCTTGCCTTCTTTTTCTGCACGGGCTCCGCATGGGCCAAGAATTTCGCCATTGGCGCCAATTCTCACCCACTTTTCATTAAACCATTGCTCTAAATCATCGGCGTTGATTTCGCCTTCATCGTTTTTAAAGGCACCACTCAGTGAACCATGCTTCTTTTTATAAGCCTGCTTGTACTGCTGCACCACATAACCACTGGCATAAGCCGAAGGCCACACCTTGAACTTAGACTTGGCTGCGCTCACTGCTTGGGAATGTAGCGTTTTGTCAGTGAATACCACATCGCCACGCACTTTCTCTAGATCACGAGGCAGAAACAAACCAGCCGCATCTTCTCGGCTGTCCTCTACTTCCCTGCTTCCGTCCATGGGAAGAGTGCCGTTCTCTTCGTTCAACGGATCACGCCCGCCAGGAGGCACCGCCATCTTTCCACCCTCTTTAAGGGTGGAACCA
>Ga0172367_10001903_pt1 | contig 29526 bp, 21 predicted proteins | sample Lak10m_FD_114542 | JGI IMG/M metagenome (GOLD analysis project Ga0172367, IMG submission 114542) | Freshwater microbial communities from Kabuno Bay, South-Kivu, Congo - kab_022012_10m | ecosystem: Environmental > Aquatic > Freshwater > Lake | place: Democratic Republic of the Congo: South-Kivu...
AAAAGCGTGAATATTTCTTACCAAAGCTGATATCATCCGGTTATTTTCCTTCTTGCTCTTTTCCAAATAGCTATAGTCCTTAATCCCTACCCAGCCCCCTGCCTGCTTAAATATATAATGAAAACCAAAAAGAACTATCATATTGATGAGCATTCCTATCAATATAGTATCAGCTTTCACTTCAAAAATATTGCCAACTAACACAACAAAAAATCCTGCCACCATTGCTGCCGACACTGACTTTTTTGTGCTACGAAAACCCAGAATAGTCAGTAATAAGGGTACAGTTACAACAGCCATGTAAAAACTAGCTGAAGTCATTACTATACTAAGTAAATTAGCTTTTGAGAGAGCTAGATAAATAGCAAAAATACCTAATAAGAAAGAAAATATTTTTGAAATAGTTAATTTATTAATACCAATATTTAATGTTTTACTTATATCATTAGCAAATAATACTGCTGCAGAATTAATGCAAGAATCAGCTGTGGACATAGCTAATGAAGCTATACCTATTATAATTAATCCTTTAAGTCCTGAAAAAGCATAATTATCGGCCACATAATTCATTATCTGAGTCGGTTGCAATTCTGGATTAACTACTCTAACTAACAGCGATATCCACCCGCTAAATAATTCGATAAGCACGAGTAAAATGGCTGCTATTAGCCAAGCTTTTTTGAGTTGCCCAATACTTTTCCCCATAGAAACTCTTTGAAAACCTGTAGGATCCATGCTTGGTAAAGCAAAATACAGTATTAAAGGTATCATTTCCCAAAACTTAGGGTTACCTAAATTAAATACCTCTTTATAATTAAAATTTGCTGTTCTGATCACATCATTAAAACTGAAATTATTTTCACTTGTGATATGGTTATAAATAATTACACCTATGAGAGGTATAACAAAGCCGAAAGTACAAAACTGGACTATATCAGTGTGGGTTACAGCTCTAATACCACCAAAAGTGGAATATAATATTACTATCGTTGAAGCTAATAAAAGAGCATATATAGAATCTATTCCTAAAAAATAGTTAAATACATTGCCAAAAACTTTAAATTGTACCGCTATTACCCCTATAGTTCCTAAAATTCCACAAACTGCTGTTATTAATCTTACTTCAATACCATACAAATTGCCCATTGCTTCTGCTACCGAAGTGCTACCTAAAAATTCTCCCATCCTTGGAACTAAAAGATACGCAGTTATAACTAAAGAAATGCTCATACAAATCGAAGGTATTAGATAATACAATCCATCAGAATAAGTATTAGAAAGTGTAACAAATAATCCGCTACCACTTGCCCAAGTTGCAACTATAGTTGCAACCAACGCTCCTGTAGAAAAATTTCTTCCACCTAATGCATAATCTTGAATTGTTTTAACTTTCTTACCAGACTTAAGACCAACCAGAAGGTTGATAACCAAAAAAGCTATAAAAATAATTATATCAATATTGGAAGTCATTTCTTAACCCAGAATTAACATTTTAAATATACTAAAAGTTGTATCATATTCCTATAATACTCAATCTAGTATATATTGAGGGATAAAAAAATAAATATAAATTTTGCATATTTTTAAATTAATAGCTGAGGTAAAATAACTTGAATCCAATCAAGTCTCTGCAAATTTAGAACTTCTGCGTTTAAAATTAAAGGCTTGTTATCAACCGCCACATAGCGATGCTTGCTTTTAATCCTTTACCATTGTCAAGTATTTAGCAGGCCCTTTTTTGTAACGCCATTTACTAGGTTTTCTAAAACTTTTAGCACTAGCGAGGATTTTGGTTTGGTCTAATTTTTCTTCTAATAGAGGATCTTTAGTTATTTGGGTTACTTTAGGTTTTTCTAAAGTTAAATATTTATGAGCAAGTTTTTGAATCCTTTCAGGTGAACCAAGATATGCCAATTCAGCCTTAAGAATCCGGATAGCATCTTCTTCGTTTCGAACCTGTTTTTTTACTTCTTCAAGTTCTAGCCTTAAAGTTATGACACTGTCTTTGATAGTAAAAAGGCCATATATAGTTAGCAAACATAAAATTATGGCTATGTAGCTTATAACTTTATATAAACTCATCTTATACCCCCAATTTTTTGAGCAACTCTAAGACGGGCAGATCTTGATCTATGATTTTCCCTAATTTCATGACTGGTCGGTAATATCGGTTTTTTTGAAATTATTTTTAGCCATTTGCTCTCATCGTAATTTTCTGGCTCGGGGGCGTATTTTGATCTGGCAACTTTTTTTAATGAGTAATTCTTAAAAAAAGATTTTACAATGCTATCTTCAAGTGAATGGAAGGATACGATAAGAATTTTTGCTTCCGGATTTAGAATATCTTTTAGGTTACTTAAAAAGTTTTCAATGTTCTCAAGCTCTTTATTGATATAAATTCTTATTGCTTGGAATGTTTTAGTTGCCGGATCGATTTTGCTTTTCCGGTAATGCATGGATTTACGGATAATCTCAGCTAATCTAACTGTAGTGGTAATTGGTTCTTTTTGACGTTCCTGAACTATCATTTTTGCAATTTGCCTAGATTGTACTTCCTCTCCATATTTGTAAATCACTTCAGCCATTTCTTCTTCTGAAGCACTTGCTATAAAATCTGCAGCACTGTAACCGCTACTGCTCATGCGCATATCTAAATTACCATCACGCATGAAAGAAAATCCCCTTTCCTTTTCATCAAGCTGCATGGAAGAAACACCTAAATCTACTACTACTCCGTCGTACCTCTCCCCTCTTGAAAGTTCTTTTATATTAGCAAAATTTCCTTGAATAAATTCAAACCTTTCCTTGTATTTAGTACAAAGTTTTTCTGCATATTTGTAAACAGTTGGATCTTGATCAAGAGCCTTAACAAAGCAATTAGCAGTATCTAATATTGCTTTCGTATATCCCCCGGCACCGAAAGTACAATCGAGGTATTTTTTACCATGCTGTGGCTGCAAATTTTCAATAATTTCTGAAAGCAACACTGGATAATGAGGACTAGACAAAGTATTTTCTCCTAATGAAAGGTTATTCATGCCCCTACTCCCAAATTTTCTTGGTTCTTCAGTATAAATCTATTGCTTTGAGCTACCGCTTTGGCAGTTTTTAAATGAGCATCAAAAGCAAACGGATCCCAGACCTCGAAAACTAATCCTTTACCCACAAAAACGGCCTGCTCGGTAATTCCTACCTGCTGCATTAAATGAGCCGGAATAATAACTCTCCCTTCATTATCGAACTGTAATTGGATAGACTCTCCCATTACGATCGTTTCAAAAGCATCCCTTTCCTCAGAATATGGATCTAACTTCTGGATTATTCCGTATATTTCCTGAAGACGAGCCATACTACAGGCCTCAATACAATTATTTTTAAAGGAAGGGTAAATGATAATACCGTTAAATTTATCTTCAGATAACACCGATCTAAATGCAGAAGGAATAGATACTCTCCCCTTTTTGTCAATTTTGTTTTGATACTTTGAAAGAAAAATATTCATTTTACCTATACAAAAATCTCACCTACCAACAAAGGCTAACACAAAATTGGTAAAAAATGGGTTAACATGGGTATTTATGGAATAATTTGGAAAATAAACTTATATTTTTGCTTCGTCAAGTGATATTTGCATCACTTAATAATAAATTATAAGAATTATTTAATTTTTATAGAAATATAAGGTAAATAGTTTTTTAACTTTAAAAAACTATTTCTTATATTGATAATTTTAAGGGTAAATTAATAAAAACCATGATATAGTCACTACTACTGATAAAAATCTTAATTAAATTTCGCTCGGGGGAGAATAGTTATGGAAATATTGCTGCTAATTTTTGGGGTACTTGCCATCATATTGCTAGTTAAAATGATCAAGATTGTTCCTCAACAGGAAGCGTGGGTACTTGAAAATTTAGGTAAATTTGATCGAGTACTTGAACCTGGCCTAACTATTATAATTCCTATAGTTCAAAACATCGCCTATAAACACACATTAAAAGAACAAGCAATCGATGTTCATGCCCAGACAGCAATCTCGCAGGATAACGTTACCCTTTCAATTGACGGGGTTTTATACGTGAAAATCGTTGATCCGGTTGCAGCATCATATGGGGTAAGTAATCCATATTACGCCATATCACAACTTGCTCAAACTACGATGCGCTCAGAAATAGGGAAATTAAAGCTAGATAAAACTTTTGAAGAAAGAGAAACTTTAAATCATGCAATCGTTACTTCTATAAATCTTGCTGCCGTTAACTGGGGTATCCAATGTATGAGATATGAAATTAAGGATATACAACCTCCTAAATCGATTTTACAAGCCATGGAATTGCAAGTAGCAGCTGAACGCCAAAAAAGAGCAAAAATCCTAGAATCTGAAGGCCATAGACAAGCTCAGATCAACATTTCCGAGGGCGAGAAAGCTCAAGTTGTTCTTACCTCAGAAGCGGCTTATACTGATCAAATTAACAGAGCGAAAGGTGAAGCAGAAGCTATCTTATTTGTAGCCGAAGCTACTGCCAAATCTATAGAAGTGGTAGCAAGTTCCATTAAAAAAGATGGAGGATCAGAAGCTGTTTCTTTAAAGGTTGCTCAGCAATACGTAGAGTCTTTTGCTCATCTAGCTAAAGAATCAAATACAATAATCTTGCCTGCAAACTTATCAAGTCCTAGCGGTTTTATTACTGAGGCTATGACAATTTACGATAAATTAAAGAAAGGTAAAAATACGAATTAACATACACCAAGATTTTGACTTTATAACCTTAAGCCCTTTTCTACACAAGGGCGTTTTTTAATACTTCTTCAATTTTTGCTACTGGAATAATCTCAAGGGTATTTTTAATATTCTCTGGTATTTCTTTCAAATCTTTTACATTATCAATAGGAATCAGAACGGTTTTAATTCCCCCTCTACTAGCGGCAAGTAATTTTTCTTTAAGCCCCCCAATAGGTAACACTTTCCCTCTTAAAGTAATTTCTCCGGTCATTGCAAGTGTTTTCTTAACAGGTTTTTTAGTCATGAGCGAAACAATAGTGGTGTATAGAGCAATACCAGCAGATGGTCCGTCTTTCGGGATCGCTCCTTCTGGAACGTGTATATGGATATCTACCTCCTTATAATTTTTTTCCTCAAGTCCAAGCTGTTTCGCTCTAGAAAGAAAGCAGCTATAAGCCGCATCCGCTGATTCTTTCATTACTTCACCAAGTTTGCCCGTAGCTTTTACTCCTCCTTTACCTGGAAAAGAAACTGCTTCAATAGTAAGCAAATCACCTCCGACTTCAGTATAAGCAAGACCTGTAGTACTCCCTATTTGATCTTCTTCTGCTGCTAAGCCGAATCTGTATTTTTTAACACCGAGATATTCTTCCAAGTCTGACGGATTTATCGTTACTGATTTCAACTTTTTGTCTTTTAAAATTCTGGTCAGAACTTTTCGAGCTAATGCCCCAATTTCTCTTTCTAGAGCCCTAACACCTGCTTCTTTAGTATAATACCTAATTAATTCGAGAATAGTTTCATCGGGAATAATTAGCTCATTAGGTTTCATCCCATGAAGCTTTAACTGCTTTTGTATTAAATGGTTTTTGGCTATTTGCAATTTCTCTTCTTCTATATACCCAGCGATATTAATAATTTCCATACGATCAAGTAAAGCTCTTGGTAAATCATAGGAATTTGCCGTAGCAATAAATACTATATTTGATAAATCATATTCTACTTCTAGATAGTGATCAGCAAAATGCGCATTTTGCTCAGGATCAAGCACTTCCAGTAAAGCTGAAGCAGGATCTCCTCTAAAATCAGCACTCATTTTATCAATTTCATCAAGCAAAAGCACCGGGTTATCTACTTTCGTTTTCTTAATCAAGGTAATAATTTTACCCGGCATAGAACCAAGATAAGTCCTACGATGCCCCCTGATTTCAGCTTCATCTCTAACTCCTCCGAGAGCAAACTTACAGTACTTTCTACCCATTGCTTCAGCAATTGATTTTACCAAAGATGTTTTACCAACCCCAGGAGGGCCTATAAAACAAAGTATTGGTCCTTTAATTTTGCGTGAACGTTTCAAAACAGATAGATATTCAACTATTCTTTCTTTTACTTTCTTAAGTCCGTAATGATCACGATTTAATATCATCTCAGTCTTGTTTATATCGATCGTAGCCTTAGTAGTTTTCCCCCAGGGCATTGAAAGCAAAGTGTCGAGATAATTTCTAACTACCGATGATTCTGCCGACATCTGGTTCATCATCTTAAGTTTCTTTAGTTCTGCATTAGCTTTTTCTCTTGCTTCTTTAGAAAGTTTAAGATTTTTTATTTTTTTATCGAGGTCAAAAAAATCAGATCTTTCACTACCACCCTCCATCTCTTGTTGGATGGCCTTCATTTGTTCATTTAAGTAAAATTCCCTCTGAGTTTTTTCAATTTGTTTTTTTACTCTTTGCTGTATTAACTGCTCCGTATCAATTTGCATGGATTCTCGCGTGATAATTTCTAGAAGCATTTCTGCCCTTTTCAAAATATCTACCTGTTCAAGCAAACTTTGCTTAAGATCTAGCTTAATTTCTAAATGGGAAGCTATTAAGTTGGTGATATAGCTAGGATTTTTTTGTTGGTTAAGGATATTTAAAACTTCTAGATTTATTTTCTTATTACCCTTTGCATATTCTTGGAATTCTTCCATTATGTGTGCAGTAGCATTATTTAAAGCTTCCAGGTTATTCACTTCTGAATCAGGAATGATTAAATAGTCAGCGACAAAAATCTCTTTATCTTCAATGTGCACTAATTTTACTCGGTTTGTTACCTCAACAAGAATTTTTGCATTATTATTCGGTAATTTAACCGTTTGGATAATTTTTGCTAATACTCCAATTTTAAATAAATCACTTGTACTTGGATCTTCAATATCTTGTTTTTTTTGAGTAGTTAGAAGAATATGCTGACCGTCTTCTATTTTTTTTGCAGCCAACAAAGCGTTTAATGACTTTTCCCTACCGATAAAAACTGGAGCAATGGTACCGGGAAAAATTATTAAATCCCTCAGAGTTAATAATGGTAAAGTTTTCTTCTCATTGCTCATTATTTTGTTACCCTTTATAAAAAAAATTATGTATATATTTAATAGATTATAAGCTATATAATAGCAGCACTTAACAAAATCAAGTAGCTGCTCTCGCTAAATTATTAGCGTAGCTTATTTAAGCGGAATATAAAAACTAAAAATAGGATTTCTAGTGCAAACTCCAGATATGGTTGCAAAGGCTTATAACAGAATTAGCGGTTACGTTCATAATACTCCTCTTTTATATTCTGAGACCTTAAATAAAATAGTAGGTAGTCAGGTTTATTTTAAAATGGATGCGACGCAAAAAACCGGTTCTTTTAAAATAAGAGGCGTACTTAACCATCTTCTGGCTCTTAAAGAAAGCAATAAAATGCCTGGCAAAATTGTTGCTTATAGCACAGGTAATCATGCACTTGCCATGGCCTATACTGCTAAATTATTTGGAATTCATGCAAGAGTGTATTTACCACAAAACGTTTCTCCTATCAAAAAAAGAATTGCTAAATATTACGGGGCTGAGGTAATGGAAGTAAAAACCCGCTTAGAAGCAGAGAACTTATCAAAAAAAGATGGAGATAACGGTTTTTATTATTTACATCCTTCTGACGATGACCAGACAATAGCTGGAGCTGGTACTATGTGTTACGAAGCTTTAATAGAAATGAAAAAACGTAATATCAAAATGCCAGAGGCAATATTTGCTTCCTGTGGAGGCGGCGGGTTACTTGCTGGAACTTATCTGGCCAAGAACTTATTATCCCCTTCCTCAAAACTCATTGGTGCTGAACCTGAAATTGCCAACGATGCTTACAAATCATTACAATCTGGAGAAATTTACCGATTTGACGATTCTCCCAAAACCATAGCCGATGGCCTTAGAGCTCTTTCAATATGCCAAAGGACATTTAATTATTTAAAAAAATTGGATGGTTTTTGCACCTGTAGTGAAGAATCAATTTACTATTGGACCGCATGGCTTATGCAAACAACAAAGGTTACTTGCGAACCCTCTGCAGCTATTAGTATGGCCGCTGCATATAATTGGCTAAAAGAAAATAACGCAAAAAAAACTATTCTTATCCTCATTTCTGGGGGAAATATCGATCCCAGTCTTTATCACGATCTATGGAATCAGGACCACCTAGCGATACTACCGGAATAAATTTTATACAGTGAGATAATTTGGTTAAAGTAGGCAATAACCATTATTTAAGGCAAATTGTACTGTTTTTAACATAAAAAAAGAAACCCAGATTTAAGAATTATTTTTCTGGATTTCCTTTATGGTTAGAATTAGCTGTAATTTAATTAATAATCCTAAAACTTATTATCCTTAGGAAAGCCTGTTGGTGGCATTTTTCCTATACTACCGCGTTTAGCTCGCCAAGACATTATTTGCATTTCAAGACGAGTTTTATTCCCCAGTGTCCAAGAAAGCCCCTCTCCAGAATTAAATACTTTCAGGTCACTAAGCTCGGCATCTCGATATTTCTGCAAGGCCACACCTTGCCCTCTTTTGAGCTCTGGTATTTCCTCAATTGCAAATACTACTAACTTCCGATTAGTACCGATTACTGCTACCATATCTCCTTTATCTAAAGGCTTGCACATAATACATTTATGATCACCGGTTATTTGCATGATTTGTTTTCCTCCTTTTGTTCCGGCAATTACATCATCTGAGTTTACTATAAAACCCTTACCGTTACTTGCCGCCACTAATATTTTCTGACGAGATTTATATGGTATAATATTTACTATTTCATTGTTCTCTATTTCAATCATTAATTTTATTGATTCTCCTGAACCTTTACCTTTAGCAATATTATCAGCAAGAATGGTGAAAAACTTGCCATTAGCAGCGCTAATAATTATATTATCGGTAGTGTAAGTCTCTATATTAAATTGTTCCCCGTCTCCTTCTTTATATTTGATATGGCTTAAATCTAGATTATGACCTTTCATACTGCGTATCCACCCCATTTTAGAACAGATAATAGTAATAGGCTCTTTCTCAATAAAAGCAGAAATATCCACTACTTGAGCAGCACCTTCTATTTGTTCAAAAGTAGTTTTGCGTGCTCCTAGGCTTGTATTTAAGCCAAATCTCTTTTGCAAAATTTTCAGCTCATTTTTAATTAACTGCCATAATTTTTTCGGGTCGTCTAAAACCTGGGAATACCCCTCGTGTTTCTTCTGAAGTTCATCATGCTCAGAATTAATTTGTTCTTCTTCTAGTTTTCTAAGAGATCTAAGTTTAATATTTAAAATAGCTTCAGCTTGCGTATCAGTAATTTTAAACTGTGCCATCATTTCTTGTTTAGGATGATCTTCCTCTCTGATAATCCTTATAACTTCGTCAATATTGAGATAAGCAATTTTCAAAGCGGCAAGTATCTCAAGTCGTTCTTCTATCCTTTTTATTTCAAATTTGGTACGCCTTGTTACTATTATCTGGCGATAGGACAGAAATTCTTTTAGCACTTCAAGAATATTCATTACTCGTGGAGCGTTATCAGAGGCAAGGACATTCATGTTTAAATGAATACGAGACTCAAGAGCTGTCTGCCTGAACAGAGATTCCATAACAATTTCAGGTAAGCAGCTTCTTCCTTTGGGCTCTATAACAATTCTTATTTCTTCGGTAGATTCATCTCTAATATTACCGATAAGCGGTAACTTTTTATCCCTAAGTAGGTTGGCAATATGCTCGATTAATTTTGACTTTTGAGTTTGATAAGGAATTTCCTTTATAACAATTTGGTACAGACCATGGCTAAAATTTTCTCTTTCCCAGCGGGCTCTAACTCTAAAACTTCCTCTGCCAGTTTTATAGGCTTGCATTATAGTATCTGGAGAATCAATAATTACACCACCGGTCGGAAAATCCGGTCCTTTAATAAACTTCATGATTTCTTCAGTTTCATTAACACCAGAATTATCAATTAAGTAAATAAGCGCATCACATAACTCATGTAAATTATGTGGGGGAATACTAGTTGCCATCCCAACAGCTATTCCTTCAGAACCATTAGCAAGTAAGTTGGGGAAAGCTGCAGGCATTAGTTCTGGTTCAGTATCAGAATCATCGTAAGTAGGGCGAAAATTCACCGTATCCTTATCTATGTCCTCCATAAGCATAGTGCAAATTTCAGTCATTCGTGATTCAGTATAACGCATAGCAGCTGCGTTATCTCCGTCAATCGACCCGAAATTACCTTGGCCATCTATAAGTGGATATCTTAAAGAGAAATTTTGCGCTAATCTAACAAGAGTATCATAAATCGCCGTATCCCCATGAGGGTGGTATTTACCAATTACATCCCCAACTACCCTTGCACATTTTTTATAACCAGAAGTTGGATCAAGTCTTAATTTCAGCATTGCATAGAGTAACCTTCGATGCACCGGTTTTAATCCGTCCCTAACATCGGGTAGCGACCTAGACATAATTGTTGATAACGCATACGAAAGGTAACGCTCGGAAATCGCATCTCCAAAATCAACACTTTCAATATTAGTAGCTTTTTTATCTATCATGCATTTCTCTAACTGCCGTAAACCTTCTTTATAAGCATTACATCTTCACTTTTACGTCGTTCTGTTCGGCAAGATATCCTATTAGCTCCTGCATAATACCCTCCTTAATGGTATTATGCATCTGAATTAAAGATTTCTCCTTGATTTTTCTTGCTTTATTTAAATCTATTTTGTTATCTTTAATAAAAGCAAAATAGGCTTTATTGCCATCTTTAACTAAGCTAGTTATCTGCCCTTTTTCAGTTTTGAAGATTAAATATGCTAATTCAGGATTCATTTGTTCTTTCATGCCGAAATCAGCCCGAGTCATAGATTTGTTACTCTCCACTACTATACCTTTATTTTTTAACAATTCTAAATTTACCTTTTTCTCTTGATAATTTTTTTGTACTTGCTCAAGAATCTTAATATTTTCACCAGCAATAGCTTTTGCCTGGAGTATAGAAGAAATTTGATCTTTTACTTCTTCAAATTCTTGTTTTCGCGAAGGGGTTATCTTAACTAGTTCTCCAAGAACAATTTTATTTTGATTTGATAACTCTAAAGGATAAGAAACCTCTCCCTCCAGCATTTCAAAAACTGAATCCGCAATTTCTGAAATATTTAAATTACTATCCTCAGCCAAAGCATCCTTGCTAATAGGTTTCATCTTAGAAACTTTTATACCATGTTTTGCAGCAATTTCCTTTAAAGTTAAACCTGATGCTACTTCTTCTTCAAGAGATTTAGAAAATTGCGTTATTAGGTCTTCTAGCTTCGTAGTTTGTAATATTTCCCGTATCTCTTCTTTAACCACTGAATAAGGTTTATTATCAAATTCATTTTTATTTGCTTCATAATAAGCCTGCGTTTCCTTTTCTCCTAGATCGAGTTTTTTAGCAAAAAAATCTTTATCAATCATTATATAATCAAAGCTTCTTAGTTCCGGTAGTACAAAGTTACTTTCATTATTTTTATAAAAATCCTCAAGCTCTTTACTGTCTGGTTTTTCAACTGAAGTAACATTTTTTTTATTAGCTAAATCTGTACTAACAATGTCAAAATATTTAGTTTCAGCCATATAATTGATCATATTATTGATCATTATTTTAGGAGGTTGAAAAGATTGCATAAATATATCAAGCAAAGAATTTTTAATTAAACTTTTCTTTAGATTTTCTAGATACTCATCTTCCATTCTCTGGGAATTATGGAAAGCCGCCTTGAATAACTTTAAATCAAAATTACCATTTTTATTTTTAAAATAAGGTATTTTTTTAACAAAACTTATGACCGTTTCATCACTAATTTCCAGATCATATATTTTAGCAAGATAGCTAATCATTGATTCGTTTATTAGACTTGTTATTATCTGCTGATCAAGATTTAAAGCTTTGATCTGTTCTTCAGTAAGATTTATGTTGTTCTCACGCTGCAAAACTTCTATTTCTTTTGCCTTTACAGCTAAAAAAGTTTCAATAGGAATAGATTCCGTTTTACTGAAAGTAACTATATCTCCGCTCTTATTGCCGCTTAGGAAACTAGACGCGCCGATTCCAACAAAGCTTAGGGCAATTAAACCCAGTAATATCTTAACAAAAATATTATCAGCACTTTTCCGAAATTTGATTAACATAAAAATTACAATTTACTTCTTATTTATTTAATTTATAAAATAGATAGCAAATCACATAACTGCAAGGAATTTTTCCTATGGAACAACTGATTATAGCAAACTGGAAAATGAATTTGACCTTTAAAGAGGCATCAAATCTTACCAGATTCATATCTGAGCATAATAATTGCCATAAATTAATTATCGCCTCTCCTACCCCTTATATTGCCTATCTTGCACAAAACTACCAACAATTAAGTTTTTGCGCCCAAGACGTAAGCGTCAAAAATGCTTTTGGTTCTTATACAGGAGAAAGTTCAGCTAAATTTTTTAAAAGCTGCGGGGTTAATTACTCTTTAATAGGTCATAGCGAGAGAAGAACTTTATTCGGAGAAACTAACGGAATAATCAAAAAAAAAGCAGAAGTTTGTATTGAAAATCAAATAACTCCTATCATTTGCATAGGAGAGTCTGAAGCGCTTCGTAATAGCGGTAGTTATAAAGAATTTTTATTAACTCAGCTAGAAGAATCCCTACCTAAAACAGATAAAAGAATGATCGTCGCTTATGAACCTGTGTGGGCAATTGGAACCCAAATTACCCCGACAATCGAGCAAATAAATGAAGTAGCGGAATTAATAAAAACCAAATACCAGAGTATTGTTGCAAAAACTATGCAGCTAGTGTATGGTGGATCGGTAAACTCTGAAAACTGCAAAGATATAATCAATATAAAGGATATTTCCGGTATATTAGTAGGAGGGGCTTCTTTAAATAAAGATAAATTGTTTAAAATTTTAAATTCGTAAATAACCAATATTTATTTGAAAAATATGTTAAATACTCTTCTATTTGTTCATTTAATCATTGCTGCGCTACTTGTTGTCGTGATTCTGCTGCAAAAAACCAGTACAGATGGTTTAAGCGGCATTGGTGGCGGTGGCAATAATATGGGAATAATGAGTGGTCGCTCTGCTGCCAATTTCTTAACTAGAACAACAATAATATTAGCAATAGTGTTTTTTGTGAATGCTATTATACTTGCTAATTTATCCACGCAAAAGCACAACGATTTTGCCACAAAATTAGAAAAAATTGAACAAAACGAAAATAACCAAAGAGTAGAAGAAGAAACTATACCAATAGCTAAATAAGCGTTTCCACAAAGCTTCTATTTTGCAAAACCTAATCTTAAAAAAAATAAATATATTTATGGTAAATATAATAAAAATAGGAAATGTTAAGATTGCAAATAATCTACCTTTTACTTTAGCTGCCGGTCCCTGCCAAATAGAAACCCTTGATCATGCTTTATTTATGGCAAGCAGCATAAAAAAAATAACCGATAAGCTAAATATCCCTTTTATTTATAAATCATCTTATGATAAAGCAAATAGAACTTCTGTAAATAGTCCAAGAGGGGCAGGAATAGAAAAAGGCCTTAAGATATTACAGAAGGTAAAATCTGAAATTGGCTGTCCTATTTTAACAGATGTTCATAATGAAGCACACTGTTCTCTAGCCGCAGAGGTTGCAGATATTTTACAGATTCCCGCTTTTTTATGTAGACAGACAGATTTACTAATGGCGGCTGCCAAAACCGGTAAAATCGTAAAGGTTAAGAAAGGACAATTTCTTGCACCTTGGGACATGAAAAATGTTTATGAGAAATTAAAGACTTTTAATGCGACCGGCATTATTTTAACTGAAAGAGGAACGTGCTTTGGCTATAATAGCTTAATATCAGACATGAGGGCTTTGCCGATCATGGCAGAAACAGGCGCTCCTGTTTTCTTTGATGCTACCCATTCGGTACAACAACCTGGAGGTATCGGTTCTAGCAGCGGTGGGCAAAAGCAATACATCGAGCTATTAGCGAAATGCGCTGTAACTGCAGGAGTTGCAGGAATATTTATAGAAACTCATCAAGACCCTATTAATGCCCCAAGTGATGGACCTTGTATGCTTGAATTAAGTAATTTAGAAAAAGTACTTATAAAGCTTAAACGCTATGATGAACTTACAAAAGGATTATAAAACCTCACTTTAGAATAGGCAGAGTTGTATATCTGAGCATTCATTACTCTTTCAAAATGAATTTTCGTAATTCTTTCCCAAATATAATTTCATACCTTCGTGGCTTGCCTCAAAGCCAAGTTTCTCATAAAAATGTTTTGCTTGGGCTCTCTTTTTATTTGTTGTAAGCCCAATAATAGAAACGCCCATATCTTTGGCATAACTAATTGCTTGATCAAACATCCAGCTTCCTATTTTCTGACCTCTATATTTACCTGCTACTCGCACAGCTTCTATTTGCATACGGGGACTGCCGACAAAAGTGAGCGATGGCATAATAGTAAGGTGGCAAGTGCCAATAATTTCATCACCACTTTCTACCACCATTAAATATTGATTTGGGTCGCTATCGATTTTATGAAATGCTTTTATATAATTTTCATCAAGTTCAGCTGATTTTGATCCTCTCGTTCCGCCAAGCTCATCTTCTAAGAGAAGCTTTATAATTTGATGCAAATCAGCAATTCTTGCTTTCCTGCGTGTAAGATTGCTAATATTTTCATGCTCTACGTTCATGATTTTTTATTTCAAGGCTAAGAAGATATATCAATCACATTTGTGTAATTTAAAAAAGTAAATTATATCCTTTTTAATAGCAAGCTAGCATTTGTACCGCCAAAACCAAAAGAGTTAGTTAAAGCGTAAGTGATTTCTCTTTCCTTTGCTTTTAAAGGAACTAAATCTATTTTAACATCTTCGATAGGATTATGTAAGTTAATAGTAGGGGGAGCTATTTGGTCTCTAATGGCTAGAGCGGTAAATATTGCCTCTACACTACCTGCGGCTCCAAGCAAATGACCTATAGAAGATTTTGTTGAAGACATACTAAAGTTTTTGTTATTTGCAAACAACGTTTGCACTGCATTCAGTTCAACCCCATCTCCAATTTTGGTAGAAGTTCCGTGAGCATTAATATAATCTATTTGTTCCGGTGTAACTTTTGCATCTTTTAAGGCATTTTCCATGGCCCGATAAGCTCCTCGGCCATTTGGAGCAGTAATATGGTAGGCATCACTAGTTAATCCATAACCGATTATTTCGGCATAGATTTTTGCACCTCTGGCCTTGGCATGTTCATATTCTTCAAGAACTACAACGCCAGCCCCCTCACCCATAACAAAACCATCATGGCCCTGATCCCAAGGTCTTGAGGCTTCAGTAGGATTGTCATTAAAACTTGTAGCAAGAGCCCTGGCTGCAACAAAGCCAGCTACTCCGGTAGGGGTAATAGGAGCTTCAGCCCCTCCCGCTATCATCACATCAGCGTCACCATATTTGATCATCCTGGCAGCATCACCAATTGCATGAGCTCCAGTGGAACAAGCTGTAGCAACAGCACTATTTGGTCCGGCAAAACCGTATTTGATTGATACGTGACCGGAAAGTAAGTTTACTAACGAGGCAGGAATAAAATAAGGACTCACTTTTCCCCTCACTGAATTATGAAATTCAACAGAAGTTTTTTCAATAGTACTAAGGCCTCCTATGCCAGAACCAATTATTACTCCTGTCCTATCCTTGTCATAATCTGTTTGCGGTAGAATATTGGAATCCTCCACAGCTTCTATTGCAGCTGCTATTCCAAAATGAATAAACCTATCCATTTTCCTTACATCGCCTGGATTGATATAATCCTCAGCATTAAACTCAGGAATTTCTGAAGCAATTTTACAGGGTAGTTTTTCAGTATCAAAAGTCGCAATCTTTTTTACCCCGCTCTCCCCTGCTAGAATTCTAGACCAGCTCTTAGGAACACTCATAGCTAAGGAAGTTATCATTCCAACGCCAGTTATCACTACTCTTTTAGTAGACATATTAATATCGTTTATTTTTTTTCAAATCACATTTACATCCATAAGCAAGATATTCCTAAATATATAATCTAAAATATCTTGCGATTATTTAAACGAAAACTGCGACTAGTTCATAACGTTTTTAAACTTTAATACAAAGCTTATAAAAAAGCTTTAATCTTTAGGCATTTATATGTGTTTCAACATACTTTACCGCATCTGCTACGGTGGTAATTTTACTTGCCTTATCGTCTGGTATATCGCATTCAAAAGCAGCTTCTATTGCCATCATTAGTTCAACTAAATCCAAACTATCTGCTCCAAGATCGTCAACAAACTTTGAATCTGGAGAAATAGTGCTTTCATCTATCCTAAGAGTTTCAGCAACAGTTTTAATTATCTTCTGTTCGATATTATCACTCATAAACAAACCTCATTATCGTTTTCATAATTTGTTATTCTGCGTTAAGGCAAAATCCTAGTTTCAATCTTTTAGCACAAAAAAAATCTTTTTGCTAGAATAAAAATAAATTTATGCTGGTCAATTATTAGTTGTTTTGAAATTCTCCAAAGATATAAAATCATTCTAGATCCTTACAATTCTTCTATATTTAAACCATAAGCATGCCACCGTTAACATGAATAGTTTGACCAGTAATATAGGAAGATTCTGGGCTAGCTAAGAAAGCAACAACATTGGCAACATCATCAGGAGTTCCAAGAACCTTTGCTGGTATTTTTTGGGTAATTATCTCTTTCTGAGCGTCAGTTAAAGCGTCCGTCATATTTGAGGTAATAAAACCAGGGGCAACAGCATTAACAGTAATACCTCTACTTGCAACTTCATAAGCCAGAGATTTTGTCATACCTATTAATCCAGCTTTAGATGCACAATAATTGGCCTGACCTGGATTACCCGCAACACCGACAACAGAAGAAATGTTTATGATTCTACCATATCTACTTCTCATCATTTTTTTTATTGCTTCTCGATTTAAAACAAAATTAGTTTTTAAGTTAACATCAATTACTGCTCCGAAATCTTCTTCTGTCATTCTTACCGCCAAATTGTCACGATTTATACCGGCGTTACATACCAGAATGTCAAGTTTTTCTATATCAGCTATTAGCTGTTCTGCTGCCTTAACATCTGATAAATCACAAGTCTTTATAGCATAATTATTTTCTAGTTCCTTTCCTAGTTCTACTAATTTCCCCTCGTTACTGCCGCTGATAAACACATAAGCACCAAGACCGTGTAATTTTTTTGTTATTGCTCTACCAATACTACCGCTAGCTCCGGTAATAAAAGCTGTCTTTCCATTTAAATTTGTCATCATCTTACCTAATTAACATTATTGATTATTCGTCATTACCATTTACTATATCCTCAGCCAAAACAAAATTTGCCGGAGAATTAAGTAATTGCGTTTTTATTTTTTCTGATAATTCTTCAGCAACTGCCGGATTGTCTTTCATATATTGTTTAGCATTTTCTCTCCCCTGCCCTATTCTTACATCACCGTAAGAAAACCAAGATCCTGATTTTTCAATAAAATCGTATTTTACTCCAATATCAATAATTTCTCCTTCTCTTGAAATACCAGATCCGTACATAATGTCAAAGTCTACCGTTCTAAATGGTGGTGCTACCTTATTCTTAACCACTTTCACCCTTGTTTGGTTACCAACAACTTCTTCTTTATCCTTAATTGACCCAATACGTCTAATATCCATTCTAATCGAAGCATAAAACTTAAGAGCATTACCTCCAGTGGTAGTTTCAGGGCTACCAAACATTACACCTATTTTCATCCTGATTTGATTGATAAAAATCACTACACAATTCGTTCTAGATATAGAAGCTGTTAATTTCCTCAGAGCTTGGCTCATGAGCCTTGCTTGCAGACCCATATGGGAATCCCCCATTTCACCGTCAATTTCCGCTTTCGGAACAAGTGCTGCTACACTATCTATAACTACCAAATCAACAGCACCGGAACGAACCAAAGTATCAGTAATTTCTAAAGCCTGCTCACCAGTATCTGGCTGAGAAATAATTAATTCATCGGTATTTACCCCCACTTTTTTGGCATAAACTGGATCAAGAGCATGTTCAGCGTCAATAAATGCACAAGTTCCGCCTTTTTTCTGGGCTTCTGCAATTATATGCAGCGTTAAAGTAGTTTTTCCTGAGCTTTCAGGACCAAAAATCTCTATAATTCTTCCTTTCGGTATACCGCCAATGCCAAGTGCTACATCCAGCCCTAAAGACCCTGTTGGGATAGCTTCAATATTCATTTCCTGGCGTTGGCCTAATTTCATTACCGAACCTTTGCCATAATTTTTTTCTATTTGGCTAAGCGCAGCTGCAAGTGCTCTTTCTTTATCCATAACGATCTCAATTTAAGTATTACTTTTAAACTTATATGATGATAGATAAATAAAATCCAGTAAAATCTTGAAAAACGTACAAGTTGATTTATTGTATTAATAGTGCAAGTCGTAAAGACAAACTGTAAGGTTTTTTTGAAATAATTTCTTTAAAAAACTAAAAATAAACTGATACTTGTTAAAAAAGAAGTGATGATCCCCCTCTGTTAATACTCTTACTTGGGAAAGATCGGATGTTTTCAGGGAATCACCACTAATAACCCTTACATTGACATATGCCAATGTAGTTCAAGAAGAAAGGTAACACCTTTCTTAACCTTAGGGTAGGTACAAACCAGCTATTTATACCTATGGTTGATTATAATAACTCAAAAACAGCTTGTCCACAAAAATTTTCATAATTTATAAAAATTCTTCCTAATCGTCTAAATAAGCGAGCCAACGTGATTTAAAATGGAGGATAAAATAATTGCCTTACCCTAACGAAGTATAATCGATATTGATTAAGTAACTTCTTACACTATAATCAAACCAAAAATAGATTCAAAATTCTAAGCAGCGATGATTCAACCTCACGATAAATTCATCCACTTTCGTACACAAAGTTCTTATTCAATGCTCGAAAGTACAATAAAAGTTAAAGATCTTGTAGCTCTTACAAAGAAACACGGGATGAGCGCTGTTTGTTTATCGGATCGAGGTAATTTATTTGCGTCATTAGAGTTTTCCCTAGAAGCAAGTAAATCTGGTATACAACCTATATGCGGTGTCATTTTAAACATTTCTTTTAATAATAGAATCTCTCAGCAAGACTTTGCTGAGATCCTTGTAATCGCAAAGGATCAGATAGGTTATAAGAATTTGCTAAGATTAGTAAGCTATAGTTTTATTAAAAACGATCGCAAAATTTGTAACCATATAAGCCTTAATGATTTAAAAAAATATAATGAAGGTCTGATAGTTTTATCATCTTATACTAAAGGTATAGTCGGAAAGTTATTGTTAGACGGAAATTATGATACAGCCACCGAAGAAGCTAGAAAATTAGTTTCCATTTTCGGTAATAGATTCTATTTCGAGATAATGCGTCATAATTTAGCTGATGAAAAACAAATAGAAGCACCCTACCTTAAAATAGCAAATGAGCTTTCAATTCCCTTAATCGCAACAAATCAGGTCTTATTCAGCGATATAAAAATGCATGATGCACACGATACGTTATTATGTATTTCTCAAGGAGTCGTAAAAGATGAACAAAACAGGAAACGAGTAAGTAATCAGTGTTATTTCAAAAGTGCTGAGGAAATGATCGATCTATTTTCTGATTTACCAGAGGCAATCGAAAATAGCATAAATTTAGCTCAAAGAATTTATGTAATGGCAGAAGCTAAGAATCCGGCTTTGCCAAATTTTACTGACGGTAGTATTTCTGAGGAAGATCTTATTAGGCAAGAATCAAAAAAAGGACTGCAGCAAAAACTAGACGTTAAGTTTGCTTTAGACAATATTTCCAAAGAGCAAGAAGCTATAATTCACAGCGAATATTTTACCCGACTTGAATATGAGCTGGATATTATTTGTAAAATGAACTTCCAAGGATATTTTTTGATAGTTTCCGATTTTATCAGGTGGAGTAAGGAAAATGGGATTGCAGTAGGTCCCGGTCGGGGATCTGGAGCTGGTTCTATTGTAGCATGGTGTTTACAGATTACCGATCTTGACCCTATAAAATTCGGCTTGCTTTTTGAGCGTTTTTTAAATCCTGAGCGAGTTTCAATGCCTGATTTTGATATAGATTTCTGCCAGGAGAGACGGGAAGAAGTAATATCTTATGTTAGGAATAAATATGGGAAAGGAAGAGTAGGACAGATCATTACATTCGGTAAGTTGCAAGCAAAAGCCGTAATCAAGGATGTTTCGCGCGTTTTAGGACTTAGTTATAATGTTGCAGATTATTTAACCGAACTTGTACCTTTTAATGCCGTAAATCCTGTTACCTTAAGACAAGCTATCGATGAAGTTCCAGAACTTGGGGAAGCAGCAGCAGGTCGGGGTCTGTATAACCTAAACGGAGATAACGAACTAATTAAACAAGTTCTAGATACTGCTCTTGTTCTAGAGGGTCTGCATCGTCATTCTTCCACTCATGCTGCAGGTATCGTGATCGCTAATGAAGATATGATCGAAAACGTACCATTATATAAAGATAGCAATTCTGACATGTTAATAGTGCAATATTCCATGAAATATTGTGAATTAGCCGGTCTTATTAAATTTGACTTTTTGGGCTTGCAGACACTTACTGTTATTACCAAATGCCTTGCATTACTTAAACAGCAAGGAATTAATATTGATCTAGAAAAAATCCCATTAGATGATAAAAAAACTTTTGATATGCTTTCAAAAGGGATAGGAAGTGGTGTATTCCAGTTCGAAAGTGTCGGCATGAAAAATACCCTTAGAAAACTTCAGCCAGATAACATCGATGATATTATTGCCCTTGGAGCTCTTTACCGTCCAGGCCCGATGGATAATATTCCGGCCTTTATAGCTTGTAAACACGGTAAACAAGAGGCAGATTATTTGCATCCATTACTTATGCCGATTTTAAAATCCACTTATGGAGTTATTATTTATCAGGAACAGGTATTGGAAATAGCTCGCAAATTATCTGGATACAGTCTTGGTTCTGCTGATTTGCTAAGACGCGCTATGGGTAAGAAAGTAAAAAGCGAAATGGATGCGCAAGAAGAGATTTTTGTAAGTGGGGCAATAAAAAATAACATTCCTGCTGATCAAGCAAGATCAATATTCGAAAAAGTAGCAAAGTTTGCAGGTTACGGATTTAATAAAGCGCACGCTTCGGCATATGGGGTTATTTCCTATCAAACTGCTTTTTTAAAAGCCAATTTCCCTACCGAATTTTTGGTAGCAGCAATGAATCTGGATATTGATAATAGCGATAAGATCAATATTTTTCTGCAAGAAGCAAAAATTTTTGGCATTAAAATGATCTCTCCATCAGTTAATGAATCTAACGGATATTTTAGAATTAGAAAAAATGAAGATACCTCTAAATCAATTATATTTTCTTTCGGAGCTATAAAAAGCGTTACCGCTAATTTTGGCTATGAAATTGAAAAGATAAGAGAAAAAGGCAGGAAATTTAAAAGTATAATTGATTTTATTGAAAGAACCCCTCCAAAGCTAATTAATCGTAAATTACTAGAAAATATTATTAAAGCCGGATGTTTTGATTCCCTTCATCCTAATAGACATACTCTACTTATGAGTGTACAAAAATTAATGGCCTATAGCCTTTCCTACCATACTGAAAAAAAATCCAGTCAATTTAGTTTAATACAAGTTAATCAAACAAGCGAAGATATTTTAGTTAATAATACAGAGGAGCTTACTGAAGAAGAACTAGCTTACCATGAATTTGAAGTAATGGGACTTTTCTTGGATAAACATCCATTATCAAGACATACTTCAATATTTGAAACATGCGGAATAAAAAATTCAGTTTATATCAAAAACGACCTGAAAGAAGGCTCTTACCTAGTAAAACTTGCCGGAGTTATAATTAAAAAGGACTCTAGGATGTCCCAACGTGGGCGATTTGTAACTATAATGCTCTCTGACCCTCAAGGTATAATAGAAGTTACCATATATAACGAAGAAATTATGCGAGATTATGCGCACTTAATGAATTTACGAGAATCCGTAATAGTTACGTGTGATGTGTTTATTGATAAAGGAGGAGCAAAAATTACTGCTAGAAGCTTCTCCTCCATAGAAGATATTATGAAAAATATAACATATGATCTCAAATTATATCCTAAAAATAGGAGTGAACTGACAAAATTGATAGATATTTTAAGTAAAAAAAGCAATTCCGAAAAAGCAACCAGCCTAATATCAATTTTTTATCCTACCGAAAATGGCTTTTTGGCAAAAATTTCCTTACCTGAAAAGCTCTATCTTGATAGTAACGATATCTCACAATTAGACCCTTTTAAATTTTAGTATTTAAATAACTATAAGTTATTTTAGAGGTAATAAATTAAATCAAAGATTTAACTTGACCTTTAAGAGTATTTTTATAATAATCCCCAAGAAATTATACAACTTTAAGTTAAAGGTTTTTAAACTTTTAATACTTAAAACTAAGACGCCAGTATATAAGGAGATTTTATGAAAAATCGTTTTAAGCAAATTTGGGAAGAACACAAATCTAGGGATAAAAAACCGGAAGCGGGAAGAGAGGACGATATTGCCAAAGCTTTAGAGAAAATGATCAATATTTTATCTAAATCACATAACCTGGAACTATTAGAGGAAAACCAAAACCTTAACTTGATCAAAAAGAGGATATGGGAAGAAATCAGTAAACAGCACAAAAAGAAAAAAGAAATAGACGATATTAATAAAAAAATAAAGCAAAGCAAGGACCATAAAGCGATATTTGCTCTAAAAGAAAAATTACAGATATTAAAAACTCCCGAACCATTAGAACCTCTTGAAATGGTTAACGCTTTACTTTCATTACCTAAACATCCACGTTACAAAATACCAATTCTAAAAAATTTATTGAAGAGAATAGATAGCTTAGAAGAAACCCAAGAACTTTATCCCGAAGAATTAATTTATGTTTCAGGGGAGTTGGCAATTACATCACTGGTAACTCCACTTAAACATAAGATAGATTTACGAAAAAAATTTTTAGAGAAAACAACTCAAAGTTTATCAATAGTTACAGAGCTGCCTAATAAACCGGGAGATCTGGATAATATTTCCGGTGTAGTAAAAATTTTACAAGAAAGTTTTAAAGATGTTTTTAATCACAACCAAGAATTGTACAGGTATCAAATAGAGCTACTTGGAGAATCTTTACAATTACTTCTTAGGGTAAGGGGTGAGCTTAAAGCGTGGGCAGATGTAGACAAATTTGTCAAAGAATACAAAATCACCGATGGACAGATCTTAAGAATGGTTCATAATGCAAAATCACCTGATGGCGGCGGGATATTCAATTTCCTTGGAGGGCAAGATTTAAATAATTTAATTAAATTATTAAATAAGGTAGAATTTTTAACACAAACCCACCGTTTATTTTACAAAACCATTATAAACCCTTCTAAAGCTGACAACTTAATTTTAAAATTAAAAAACTACAAAACAGATTTGGGATATCAAATTAAATTTTCTTTTGAAAGTTTTCTGAGTAAGCGGATTTTATTAGAGAGCGACGGAAATAGTGGAGACCACATAATAGGTCAAGAATATTTAAGAACATTACAATTAGTTATTGAAGTTATTGATTCGATTTTTAACACAGAAGAAAGCTCAGGGAGAAAAATATTTTTAGTGCACTATGAAATATCTTTGGTCGATATTATATTAGAATATTTAGGCATTGATAATATTATTATCAATGCAAACAAGTATTATAAAGAGCAATTACACTATACCAATATAGCCATCAAATGGATCAACGGCCTTCAAATATCTAAAAAAGGACAAATAAAAAATACTTCCATTATAAGGAAGATAGGAATGTGGGCGTTGCTATCAAGTTGCTAGATGAAAACCAAGTACCCAATAATAAACCTATAAGTAAGTTAAAAAGTAATAGCACTGATTATACTGGTCTTTCTTCATTTATTACAAAACATTTAAAACAAGACCATATAGTAAATATTATATTAGAATATGTAACCACAGAAAGGATAGGAAAAGCAGGAGTAGAGTATTTAAATTATTTAAAACAACATCATTTAAAAGAAAAGCTATCACTTTTAAATGAAACCAAACAAATTCTCTATTTTTTTGAGCAGGTTTTTTTGACAAAAAATATCCAACATTTCCAAAAAATTCTACAGATTTTAGATTTAATTGAACTTGATTCATATTCTAGTGATTTTTTAAAAATTATAGATTTAAGAGAAAAAAGTAATTTAGAATTCATCCAAAAAACAATAGACCCAATTATATATTTAATTAGCTTCTTTGACTTCGAAAATATGCTGAGCCTAAACAGCGATAATAAGCTAGTATACCGAGAAATTACAAAAATAGAAAACTATCTTACTGAGCAAGTCGGGCCCATGATTAAAACCATTGTACAGAGTACTATATCCAAGGAATCTGAATTATTGGATAACTTTAGTTATCTAATGCGGGATAAAAGTAGTAAAAAATTAAATCCCTTTAGCTTATTGGATTTATTGATCAGGCTTACTAAATATGGAAACCTTAATACACAAAATTTACTGCATGTGAATGGTCTGGATAAATTAGTAATGTTTGAATTTATTAATCCAATACTTGTTGATGATAATGATAAATTTTTCTTACTTTTTTATTTAATTGACTCAGGCTACGGAAATATAGAAATGGTTAATAAACTCTCAAAAATAAAAATTGACATTAATGCGTCACATAATGGTAGAACTTTACTAGATTCCATAGCTTATCAACTTACAAAAGTAGGAAGGCCAACTGATTTTTCGCTAGTACCTAAAAAATATACTATTAACCCCGAAAAACAGGATCAGCTGTTGGACATCGCATTGAACCTAATACACAACGGAGCAAATATTAATTCAGATAGCGGCCACACAAGGGGATTCTTGACCACCCTTTTTAGTATAATACCACGTGAACAAAGTCCATATTTATACAAAAAATTATTATCTAACAAAGAGATAAGTTCTAGATTAGATTTATTAGAAGTAGATATATTCCAGAGAAACCTAGCTCATTTATTTTGCAAGGATGTATTGGAAATTTTTTATAGTTTTACTAACCCGCAAGTAGCTAAAACGCAGGTAGGTAGTATTTTAACAAAAATAATAAGCTCCAAAAACTCTCATCATCTTAATAAACAAGATAAAGAAGGCAACACACCATGGCATTATCTCGCTTCATCAATATCCAGTGATTTCGTAAACATCAACACCGATTTTTCTTTAGAAAAAATTAAAAAAGTGTGTGATTTAAGTATACAAAACAGGTATGGGGATACACCATTACATACAGCTTTTACTGAACCAGGCAATCCGGCCGCTTTTTATGAATTTGTTCTAACTGATATTTGCCCTCCGACACAGTGGTTAAAGAGCCCAAAATTAGGCTTAAAAATAAAAAATAATCAAAAGCAAACCGTTTTAGCTATGATAATTCATACAAACAGCAAGTTAGCTGCCTCAGCAATAAATACTTACATGGCAGTAGTTAATTATAAAATTGATTTAGATGATGGTTGTACATTTGAAACTATACGTAGCAAGGTCGATACATTTCTCAAGGGTATTCCGCAAATCCCTGCTGATGAGATAGGACGAACCAAATACCTAGGAGAAAAGTATGATTCTACCAGATGCGACAGCCATTCTTCCTGCTCTTCAGTGTCCTCTTCTCCCTCAAGTAGCATGCCGCATTCTTTTCCTCCTTCTTTCTCTTATTACCTTCTAATTCAAGGAGATAGCGGAATAACAGACAGAGGAAGAACTGATACTGAATATGACTGCTATTCTAAATCATCACTGATGGGAGATAACAGTGATTTTACTTTGCATAGTTAATATACAAGAACTAAGTAGTGTTCTACATCACGACCTTATACTCGAGCATTTTAGACCAGATTGGTAATAATTATGCCCAAAATCCAAATTTTTTACGCTTAAAAACCGTTACAGCTGTAAGAGATTTCAGTTTTCTTGCTTGACTATGGCTCATAATCATAATATTCGGGAATCAAATTTAAGCTAATTTTTAACCTTTAAATAAGTTATCGCTAAAAAATTAATACTACGATAATCTTTTACTCAGCCTACTTTCCTATATTATCGTAATACTCGAAACCTTAGTTTTGGTATATGTTACTCCTCTTCAATTTATGAATGCAACCGAAAGGAACTTACTAGATGGCAGCATTTTCCGTTTGTATTCGTTTTTTTATTATTATAATTTGAAGACAAATAATTTACGTTTAAAACCTTAAAAACCTCTTGAATTATTGCTCTGTTAGCTGTATATTACCTACTATTGTAAGGTGCTAGGTGGTTTTATACCAATTGAAAATTAGGAGAAAAAGCAATGAGTGAAGTAGTATCGTTAATAGCTCAAATAAGGGAAGAGGTGGGCACTGGTGCATCTAGATCTCTAAGGAAAAAAGGTATGGTTCCTGCTACTATTTATGGAACTGGCAATAATACTCTATCAATTGCAATTGAAGAAAAAGAAATAACCAAATATTATAGGAAACCACAGTATATGTCTCAGGTATTCCAAGTTGAGATCGGTAGCAAAAAGCATAAGGTTTTACCAAAAGATATACAATTAAATCCAATTACTGAGGTAGTAAGCCACGCTGACTTTGTTTTTCTTGGAAATAAAATACAAAAAATGAAAGTGCCTGTCGTTTATTTAAATAATGAAAACAGTGTGGGAGTCAAAAGAGGCGGTTATTTTAATACTGTAAGAAGGTTTTTAACTATTCTTTGCCCTGTAGAAAACTTACCAAGAAAAATAGAAATTGATACCATAGATATGCCTATTGGTAAGTCAATTAAAGCTAAAGAAGCGGTTTTACCCGAAGGCGCTAAGTTGTTAGATAATCCAGAATTTGTTATTGCTTCTATTGTTGGTAAGAAAGGCAAAGCTGACGTAGAAGCTGAAGAAACAGCAACGGCAGCGCCAGCAGCAAAATCTAGTACTAAATAAATATTTTAATGGATGTTCTTACTTGTTGGGCTTGGAAATCCCGGAGAGATTTACAGAAAAACTAGGCACAACGCAGGTTTTATGGCGGTAGATTTTATATCTAACCGCTATAATTTTATCTGGAATCATAAATCAAAATTTAATGCGGATATCGCCCTCGGTAATATAGAAAATTATAAAACAGTTTTTTGTAAGCCGACTACTTTTATGAATTTATCTGGGAACGCTGTTTTACCAGTGATGTCTTATTACAAAATAGAGCGTAGTCAATTAATCGTAATACATGATGATATTGATCTTGAGTTCTGTAAAGTAAAATGCAAGTTTGGTGGGAGTAACGGTGGTCATAACGGGTTGAAATCCATAGACGAAAAACTAGGGCAGGATTATTATAGAATTCGAATTGGCATTGGGAGACCTGTTACTAACGGTTCAGGTATTGCGAATTATGTGTTGACTAACTTTTCTGATACAGAATTGCTTGCTCTTTACAAGAAATATGAAACTATTTTAAAAAACATACACTTGTTATTTTCTTCGGAATTAGAAAATTTTAAAATCCAAATTTCTCAAGATATATAAAGCTTTTATAAACACCTATATTCCGCAAGTTTTTTTCAATTAAAGCAATTTTTAGGAATTTCTACCTTCCTAGTTTTTTGTGTAATTGGTTTAGCACTGTTGTAATACTTTATACTACCCACTTTTTCTGGATATTGTGCATTATTATGCTTAATATATAAGTTGTATTTAGTTCGGGTTAACACGTCGTATACCTAAAATACTGCGCTATATAATTTCTAAACCTTAAAGTAGAAAAAGCAATTGATACTGCTAGCCTCTTCAGTAACAAGCTATTAAAAAAATAGATGTATATTTTAGCTATTGGCTAAAGTTATTTTGTGGGGAATGATAAAATGTTTTATGGGTAATAATAAAGAGGACTATTTTGAATATATAGATATTATTACTGGTACTATCAGAAGAAAAAGGACTGGATTATTTCCAAGGGATAATGAAAACATATTTATTGCAGATAATAATATTACTATTCCAAAAAGCGTAAAGGATAAATTGGGGGATAAAATACAAAATGCTCTACCAATTAGTTCAGAAAAGTTCCATTACTCTACCAAAACCTCTCTGCAATCACCAAGCGAGCATAATATTCAGGCACCAGAATATTTTCTAAATGAAGAAAACTTTTCACTTTCTCCTGCTGATACATTAGCACCAATAACATTTCTTGATAGTAAAGCTAAATTAACAGAGGGCAAGCAGTTAATAGCAAAAAATAAGGACAGTATAGCTGAGGATGAGACTATTATAACAGTTGAACCACCAGAAATAGTAATAATGACCAAAAGGCACATTGATCAAAAACCACAAATACTAGAATCGGCGTCAGATTTAGGGGAAGAAAATGAACGCCAAGCAGCAAAAATAGAGACACAAATCCCAGTCGAAGTAGGAAAAGAAATCAGAAAAGGTGAGGGAGAAAATTTAGTACAGTAGCAGTTAACACAAAGATTAGCCAAGGAAGAAGAAAAGGAAAGGCAACTACTGGACGCAGAGGACCTTGGAGGACTTGAGGAGCAGCGCGTAGGAGTGGGAAACCTGGATTTAGAGGTAGCAGAGGAAAGGCACGTACAGGAACTAGAGCCGCATTTAGAGGAGGAAGAGAGACAAAGGCTGGAGTTGCGCGAAGAACCTGCGGTGGAGTATATAGAGCCGCATTTAGAAGAAGAGGATGATAGGCAACTACTGGACGCAGAGGACCTTAGAGGACTTGAGGAGCAGCGCGTAGGAGTGGGAAACCTGGATTTAGAGGTAGCAGAGGAAAGGCACGTGCAGGAACTAGAACCGCCTTTAGAGGAGGAAGAGAGACAAAGGCTGGAGCTAGAGCAAAGGTTAGCTCGCAAGGAGGAAGAGGCCAGGCTTGAACGCGAGAGGATAGCTCGGGAGGAGGAAGAGGAAAGAGTAAAGCAGCAAAAGCTGAAGGAATATTATGATAAATATAATGCTGACGTTTTAGCAAGAGTAGAAAGGCAAAAACGGGAAGAAGAGAGGCAAAAACAGCTTCAAAAGTTTAAGGAATATCAGGAACAACAAGTAAGAGAGGTTCTAATTCAGTTAGAGCATAAGAAACAATTAGAAAAACTACGGCTAACTGAAGTATTAGATAAACTAAAAGAAGGTGTCTAGCGACAACTATAATTACCTATAAGCGACAACTATAATTACCGAAGAAAAGAGTCAAAAAACGAGTATAATATTGGAGCAAAAAGAACGACTAAAATGTAGTTTTTTATAGTCCAAT
>Ga0172367_10001905_pt1 | contig 29475 bp, 26 predicted proteins | sample Lak10m_FD_114542 | JGI IMG/M metagenome (GOLD analysis project Ga0172367, IMG submission 114542) | Freshwater microbial communities from Kabuno Bay, South-Kivu, Congo - kab_022012_10m | ecosystem: Environmental > Aquatic > Freshwater > Lake | place: Democratic Republic of the Congo: South-Kivu...
CATCTGCCGTGTGATGCCGTCCAAGGTCAGGGCGTAGGGGCCAAAAGGTGCGCTCATCAGTGGGGTTCCGGTCTGGTCAGGTCCGCTACTTTAACGGCTGGACGCCATAATGAGAATTGCTGTGCGCCACATTCCCTGGAAACCGAAGTCCGTCGGGGTGTTTCCCGGGCGGCTCGACTACCCGCGCTACACGCCCATTGATCGCTGGATCATTCGCTTGATCATGACCATGACTGGCGGACCCACCGATCCAGGCGCGGTCGTGGAGTTTACCGACTGGAGCGAGGTCGAGGCATTCGCGCGTGAATTCGCAAAGCCCTAGCGGCAGTCCAAATGGTTATGGCCTCCGCCGCAGCAATACAAGTTTGAATGAGGCAGACCCCTCCCGCGCGATTTACACGCTAGGGTAGGGTGTTTGATGTTGATTCGGGCCGGCACGAACGCGCCGGGCTCCTGACTAGCGGCGCCCTGCGAGGGGCTCCGGAGTGATGATTGGGGGTCGCGAAGGGCTGGCAGTGATCGTCAGCGGTAAGGCTGCAATTCAAGTTTAAGCCTGCCCCATTGTGAAAAATGCATACCAGAAAAAAATTATTAGAGAGAAATAGCCATTTATGAAGTCCTTATTGATGAAATTATTCGGTAGACGCGACAAAGAATCGCAAGTCGATGCTCAGGACAAGAAACCGATCGTGGGTTTGTCTACGCTCAGGCAATCGGCTCGGGATGCTGCAAGCACGGCCGAGCGTGAGGCGTGCGAGCGGGAACTGGGCATGCGTCTGGGGCAGGGGGAAGATGAACCGGCGGAAGCGGATGGACCCCAAGTCTGGTTGCACGCGCTATGCGCGGCCACCGACAAGGATCGTGCCGCCGTCTGGCTGGAGCGGATTGGCGACAATGCCGACCTGGAACAAGTCGCGCTAACCGCCCGGCTCACGGATGTTCGTCTCATGGCCGCGGAGCGCATCGATGCAATCGACGTCATAGGCCTGTTGGCCCAGAAAGTGCGGGACAAGGACCGCGGCGTTTATCGTTACTGCCAGGATCGGCTCAAGCAACACGCTGAACAGGTGCAAAGAGCTACCCAAGTCGAGGAGCTTCATGAAGCTACACGGCAACTCCTCGCGGCCAGGCCGATCTCCTCTGGCCGGCTATACGAACTGCGCAAACGGTTGAAGGATTTGGCTGAGGGGGTCGATCTGGCCGAGTCCCAAGCACTGCTGCAGGCCGCCGGGCAATATGAACTGGAGGAAGCTTCCTGGCTGCGAAGCCAGGAAAAGCAGGCCACGGTCGCGCGGCAGCGTTTAGCGACGATCAACGAACTGGAGTTTGGCCCGACCGGATTGGAAACCGTGCGGGGCTGGTTGGCGGAACTTGATACTGTGGCGGATTCAGCCCCGGCGTGCCTTGCGGCTGGCAGGGAATTCACGGAAATCAAAGACCTGATTGAGGCCATGCGGGCGGCTTTGGAAACATTGGAAGAAGATTTTCGGCGTACCGAAGCCTGTCAAAGATTTCTGGACGGCAGCGAAGGGCAAGCGCCGACCCCGGAAATGATCGCTGCTTGGGACAACCTGCCCAAACCCGAAAGGAAAGCCGAGCGTGATGCCCTGGTGGCGCGGTGGGAGCAGAAACAGGCGGGGCCTACCGTCAAGGCCCCGAAGGCGCCCAAACCCAGGGCAACGCCAGGCAAGCAACCATTAAGCGATATCGAGGGTTTCCGTCATAAACTGGACCAGCTCGAAGCGGCATTGGAGGCCGGAAAATCACGCCAGGCTTTCAGCCTCGCGGGGCAGATCAACTCGTTGCTCCACGAGGCCAAGCTTCCCAAGGAACTGGCCGAGCGCCATCAGCACCTGCACTCGCGGATGACCCAGCTTCGTGATTGGGCGCGATGGGGGAGTGGACAGGCGCGGGATCACCTGATCGAGGAGGCTGAAGCCCTGGCTGATAACGGCATGAGCCTCGCGCTGATCGCCGAAGCCGTGCCGCGCTTGCGTGAAGAGTGGAAACAGCTCGACGGTCTGGGGCGAGCATCCCAGGCAGACTGGCTGCGCTTCGATCAGGCCCTGAACACGGCCTTTCAGCCGGTGCTGGCCGAACGGGAAGAGCGCAATACCCGCTGGGCCGCACTACGCGAGGCCAAGAACTCACTACTTGACGAGGCGGAAGCCTGGCTGGAAGGGCTCCCTGAAGCCATCCCGGAGCCCGGCGAACTACAAAAAAAAGTCCAGGCGATACGCAAACACTGGCTGAAGGCGGAACGTGGAGGACCGCAGGACGAGCGTCAGTTGCAGGCGCGATTTCGTACCTTGATGAGCAGGCTGGAGGAACGTGTCGCCCCTTATATCGCCGCTGAAACGGAACGTCGTAACCGGCTGGTGGCGGCGGCTCTGCACGTAGTCGATATCGTCGACTTGCGCGAGGCCCTTGCCCAGGCGCGCAGGCTCAAGGAGCGCTGGAATGAAGAATCAAACGGCATTCAATTGCCCAAAGCGAGCCATCAAGAGTTGTTTATCCGTTTTCGCAATGCCTTGGACCAGGTCTATGCGCGCCGTGATGCCGAACGCAAGGAGCGTGAGACACAGGTGCAAGAGGAAACCAGGGCACGCCAGGAACTGCTGACGGATTTGGAATCCGCACTGCATAACCATCCGACGCCGGGAAAACTTGAGACCGCCCTGGATTTCTTTCAGGAGCGCTGGGAGGCCCTCTCGGAAGGCGCCAAACGGCCTCGGTTGGCCGATCTGGAACGTCAGGCGGAGCAACTGATCCAGCAGGCGGAGGTGATGATCCTGGAATTGCGTTCGGCCCGGCATCATGAAATTTTCGCGCTCATGGCGCGCAAGGGGGCCTGGGCGGACGAACTGGAATCGATCGTACTGGCGGGCGGCGATGTCGAGGCCGCCCTGCATCGTATCGAGGCCGACTGGCGCCATGCGCATGTCCTTCCCGGTGATCTTGAGAAAAAACTGCATGAGCGACTCAAACGGGCGTCTGCCATTACCGATGAGGAACTCAAGGAAGGGCATTCGTTACGGGCGGAACTGCTAGTCGAACTGGAAATATTGTTGGATTTACCCACGCCTCCCGCATTCAGCGATATCCGGCAAAAGCGGCAACTCGAATGGCTGCAAACCAGCTTCCACGGTTTCCAGGACCCTGCCGTCATGCAGAGCCGAGTGGGTACCTGGTACGCCACGGCAGCCAGCGTGGATACAGAGCAGATGGAGCGCATGGCCATCATCACCGAGCGCCTGGCGGAGCGTCTGACAAAACGCTGAGGCAGCGGCCCGTCTCAGTCAGGGGGATGGGATTCTGCCATGGGGAACCCATTGAGCAGGCGGACCTGTCCCCCAGCTCCGCTCCGACCGGCGCTGGCTACGGTGCCGGCTTGGTGAACCCCAGCACGCAATATCGCAGCATACCGAGACGGCTGGCATATTCGGCGAACAGGGTTTCCAGCAGCGCGGATGGTCCTGGGATAGCAATCTGTTGGGTCAGTGCACGGATGAAATCGTAGGTAGGCAGGGTGTGCGGGGTGATATCTTGTATCAGATCGAGAAGGATGCCTGTATCTGCGGCAAGACGCCGATACTCCCGCAGCGTGCAATGCAGTTCGCAGTGCCCATAGAAACCCCGGTTGGCGGGCCAACCCGCCGCGAGCCGCATCAGCGGACTCATTCCGGGAATGGGTACGAAGTCCGAGAGCGCTAACCGTCCGCCGGGTTTGAGGACGCGAAAGGCTTCCGCCAGGAAGCGTTCCCGGCTGGGGAAATGAAAAATGCACTCTACTGCCAGCACGGCATCGAAACTCTGGTCAGCGAAGGGCAGTTGACAGGCATCGGACTGAACCCAGTTTAGCGTGTTGCCTCGGGTCGAGTGGCGATCGCGGGCCCTCGCCAGTTGGCGGCCATCAATGTTGAGACCCACCAGGTTCATCTTCAGGAAGCGTTCGTCGAGACTCATGACGGTGCCGCCAAAGCCGCAACCGGCATCCAGTACGGTTTGCCCGTCGGAGATGTTTGCCGCACCCGTCACCATCCTTGTCAGGGCCTCCGCCGCTCGGGCAAAGTCTTCCGGCGTATGGTTGGCATCGCTGGGGTCGGGCCAGTAACCCCAATGCACATGTCGGCCGAAGGCTTGCACGATCGCCGCCTGATTTTCGGTCAGCAGTTTCAGCAGGGCGTCGAAGTAAGGGAGATACAGCGGACGCGGCATCCTTACGCGAGAAGTCAAGAGGTTGTCTTTACGGGTTCAAGGTGAGGCGCTTCGGCAGCACCACCCGTAAGCAAAGGGAAATCCGATGGCCTTACAGATAGACGCAGGGCCGCACACAGCGGCCCTGCGGGATCGCTTGCGAGAAGCGAACAGTTAGAAGCGACGACCGCCGCCGAAACCGCCACGGTCACCCCGATCGCCGCCAAAGCCGCCACGACGGGGGCCCGAAGGCCGATTCTCTTCGCGGGGACGCGCTTCATTGACGGTGATGGTCCTGCCGCCCAGATCGGTCTGGTTCAACTTGTCGATCGCCGACTGTGCACCGGCATCCTCCATCTCCACGAAGGCAAAACCCTTTGACTGCCCCGTCATCCTGTCGGTGATGATATTAACCGAGGACACATCACCGAACTGGGCGAAGATGTCCCGCAACTCGTCCTGAGTGGTTTTAAAGGAAAGGTTGCCTACATAAATGTTTTTCATACCAAAACTCCAGCTCCGGCACCGCGCCGGGCTTTCTGACAAACAAAATTGGCCACAAGGACCGGTTGAACCTAGGCGAGTTACTTCAAAGGGGGCGGACTTCAAGAACGGAGCGGCAAAGACGCTGGATTCGCGAAGGTATGACGCGACGCCATGGAAGAACTGTAAAGGCCCCATTAACGTAACATGGCCAAGCGGATTTGCCCATGTTTTTTTCATTACGGCTATGTGACGGATTTCAGATATTCCCTGAAGCTCATGAAATACGGAATGTTTATCTACCGGCAACGGGAATGAACCACGCACAACGAAAGACTTCTTGCCGGTTCCCGATAGGGCGGGAGAGGGCTTTCAATGCCACTGACGCCTCCCCGATGGATAACCGGGTCGTCAGGGAGGTCAGTGACTGTTCCGCACGTAAAACGGGGTCCACCCGGGCGTGCGGAAGGGAAATGGCGGCAAGTGTCCGAGATGACGAAAGAACCCGCCCCAAGCCTAATCACAAGCATTATCTCATTGATTAAGAACAATCAGTGATGCCAAGAATCTCGACGACCAGCTCGCAACAGTGCGTGCCGATGCTGGAACAGGCCCAGGAAGTCCTGCAATCCGGCCACTGGGTCGGGCTGGCCGACACCGGCTACCACAGCGGCGAACAGATCCAGCGGGCCGAAGAACGCGGCTTCGAAATCTATGTGCCCGAACCCAAAACCACCACCGCGGCGGAACAGGACGGGCGCTTCACCCGCGACCGGTTCCAGTACGACGCGGCCCAAGACCGCTACACCTGCCCCCACGGTGCGACGCTGGAGGCCTGCGGCCAGCCCCAGGAATTCAACGGCAAGCGTGTCCAGGCCTATCAATCGAAAGTCGCCGCCTGCGCCGCCTGCCCGCTGCACGCGCAGTGCCTGGCAGAAAACGCCACCTACAAAAAGCTCGAGCGCTGGCAGCACGAGGCGGCGGTCGAGCGGCACCGCCGACGCATGGCCCAGGCCGGCGGCCGCATGCAGCAGCGCGGCCAGCTCGCCAAGCACCCCTTACGCACCCCCAAGCATCGCGCGGGCCTGCACCACTTCCTTCTGCGCGGTCTTGAGCAATTCCGGGGCGAATTCAGCCACATGGCGCTGTGCTACAACTTCACGCGGGTGCTGAACCTACTCGGGATCGCGGCGCTGCGTGAAGTATATTACGCCCGGCGGCAAGGAAAGCCGGCCAACAGGACCAATAGGCTTGAAAACAAGTCACAAGATGGTCTGTTTTGAAGGATTGCCCGGCATTTTTACGCCCTTACGGGGGGAGCGGTACTGGGACAGGCCAACTCAATTCGAGAATCGGTACTGCCGGGTATTCAAAGCCACGGCGTGCAGCGAAAAGGTCATACTATGGACGCCGAACATTTCGAGGCTCGCGGTTTTTTAGGCCGCGGTCCAGGGATGAGGATAGCGCCCCGGGGGGCTGAGTCGCCTTGGCTTTCGACGTGGCGGCAAGATCACTCCAATTGCAATTTCTCCAGAGGTTTCGACCATGAAGGACAACTTTGATAAAGCCTTGGCCCTGGTTCTCATCCATGAGGGCGGGTTCGCCAATAATCCCAGAGACCCGGGCGGCGCCACCATGAAGGGCGTGACCCTGGCCACTTTCCGCAGGTTTTTTGGCGCGGATAAGACGGTCACCGACCTGAAGAACATCACCCAGGCGCAACTGGCCCAAGTATATCGCACCGGCTACTGGGACAAGTGCAGCGGCGATCAATTGCCGAGTGGCGTGGATTACGCTGTCTTCGACGCCGCCGTCAACTCCGGTCCGGTCCGCGCGGCGAAGTTCCTGCAGGCCGCGGTGGGCGGCACGGTGGATGGCGTCATTGGTCCGTCTACTCTCGCCGCAGTCGACGCTCGTAATCCGACGGCCACCATCAATGGCCTTTGTGACCAACGGCTGGCCTTTCTACAAGGGCTGAGTACCTTTGCCGATTTTGGCAGGGGGTGGTCGCGGCGGGTTAGTGACGTACGGCAACAGGCGCTCCTGATGGCTGGCGCGGCGTCGCCACCCGCGTTGCCAAGCGTGGACTTCGATATCGTGAGGCTAGATTCCCAAGGCCCTTGGGTCGTCAAACTGCAGCAAGCCCTCGGTATTACGGCGGATGGTGATTTTGGTCCGCACACCGAGGCGGCCCTGAAAGCCTTTCAGCAGGCGCATGGACTCGAAGCGGATGGAATCGCGGGGCGCCAGACCTATCGGGCGCTCGGTCTTATCGAATAGCCGACGTGGCGCAATTCGGGGGGATTGCCGGTTGCCACTGGGTGTTTTCGGATTCTGTGGTGGGGTTAAAAGGGTGGGCGGTCAAGTAACGATAAGAACCAAATTTGGGAGCAGCGCATGACCAAGACCACCTCGACCTACTGGAATGCCTTGGATCCATCGAATCGGAGTCACTGGACACCGATCAAAGGGCTTGAGCAGATGGCTGAAGAACTCACGTTGAGTATCGATCCGGTGACTGGCGAATACACCAGATTGACGCGCTTTCATCCGGGGGCCGATACAAGTCCCTTCGGCGGGAAGACGCACCCGTATCCCGAGGAAGTGTTCATTGTCAGCGGTCGGCTCTACGACACTTCATTTGATCTCTGGCTTGAAGCTGGGCATTACGCCAGTCGGCCCCCCGGAGAGCCTCATGGGCCATTCAAGACCGATGTCGGATGTGTTGTTTTGGAGATCTCGTTTCCGAATCGCACCGGTGAAGGTATTGCCACCCAGAGCACCATTTCACCAGACACCGCGCGATAAGGCCGTCCTGCCTGCGGGTTCCGGGAGAATCGGAGCCACGAAACCCCACTAGGAGTTTTGGTTCAAAAACTTCAGGTGAGAAGACTGAAAACTGGTTCGCGTTGATCCCGTGCTACCGTCGCAAGTGGCCTTGCGATTATGCAGACACTAACTGTGACGAGCTAACAGGCTTTCCACCTCAATCCGGCTGACCGGGCGGTCTTGCAGTATCGCCTTGAGTTCCGCGCCATCCCAGAGCACCACCCCGTTGATTTCGGCGTGACTCGTGGCGGTCTGGTTGAACCAATGGTGGGTCGCCGCGATACGGGTGAAGGAAACGCCTGGATGTTTCAGCGCGTAAAAAGCGGTCCCTGCCACGACGTCCTTGACCGCTTCCCAGCCGAGTCCGCTGGTGCTCGTCAGCGAGGTCTTGCACTGCACGAGGAGTCCTTCGGATTCACGGATGGCCACCACATCGACCCCCGCATCGCCCTGGTCGGGGGTGCGGTAAATCAGAGGGTAGCCTTGTTTGGCCAGGATCACCGCGATCAAGCATTCAAACGTCTTGCCGTCGAACTGGGCGATATCGTGGAGGTCCAGCGGGGTATCGGCGAATACCTCGCCGCCCTCGGGCGCGCCAAGGTCGGCAAAGTCCGAGGTGGCAAGGTCGCCGCACCCGTTCAGCATGTCGTCGGACAGCCCGCGCTTCCAGTCCATCAGTCGATCGAGTTTCATGTCGAAGGTGACGAAATCGGCGGTGATGACGGGGTAGTAGACGGTCACATCCCGGGTCTGGCCGATGCGGTAGGCGCGGTCGGTGGCCTGGTCTTCCTTGGCCGGGTTCCAGGTCCGGGTGTAGTGGATGACATGGTTGGCCGCTTGAATGTTGACGCCGAAGCCCACCGCTAACGGGGAAAGGATGATCACGCCGAAACCGGTCTGGTTCTGGAACGCGCGAATCCGTTTCTGCCGGCTGTTCACCGCCGAAGCGGCGGCCGAGGTGCTACCGTTGATGATGTCGGGGGAGTAGCCCAACCGTTCCTGAATGTAGCGTTGCAACTGCCGTTGCAGGTCGAGAAACTCGACAAAGACGATGGCTTTTTCCTGGCGTTGGCGAATTTCCGCCAGGACGCCCAGCAGCCATTTCAGTTTGGGTGACTTGGTTTCACGGTCATGGAGATCGTCCACCGCCGGCGTCCGTTGACCCAGTGGGTAGGGACTGGAACACAACTGGCGCAGGTACTGGATCAGCCCCAGATGGTTGCGCAAAGGGCCCTCGCCACTTTGCGCCCGATAGGTCCGCACCGCATGGGCGTAGAGTTCCCGTTGATAGGCAGAGAGCGGCAGATTCTTGCAATCCGGCGCCTCGATTTTGCGCGGCAAGTCCTTGGCGACCTGGGCTTTGGTGCGGCGCAGAATCTGCGGCTCGATCAGTGTACGGAGTTCCTCCACCCGGGCTTTCTCCTCCTCCGTCCGGGCCTCGATCGGCCGCCGGTAGCGCGTACCGAAGTCGTTCAGCGCGCCCAAAAGGCCTGGCTGGATGAAGTCGAACAGGCACCACAGATCGGCCAGCGAGTTCTCCACCGGGGTGCCGGTGCAGGCGATTTTGAAGCGGACATTCTGCTTCTTGGCCGCTCGCGTGACCAGGGCGTTGGGATTCTTGATCTTCTGGGCTTCGTCGCAGATCATGATCGACCAATGTTGCGCGGCCAGCGAAAACTCCAGATCGCGCAAGGTTTCGTAAGTGGTCAGCACCAGCCTGGCGGCTCCCAGCCAGTCGGGTGCGAGAAAGCGCGCTACACCTTCCTCCAGCAAGTGCGGATCGATCTCCGCCTTGGCCAGCTTCTTGCCGGCCAGCGCTTGACCGTAGAGGGTCAGGACGGTGACGGCATCAGGTAGAAAGAACTTGTCCAGTTCCTCTCGCCAGTTTTCCAGCAGTGAGACCGGAGCCACGATCAGGACCGGGTCCAGCGCCGGGTCGTCCTCCAGGCAGCGCAGCACAAACGTGAGGATTTGCAGGGTCTTGCCCAGCCCCATGTCGTCCGCCAGCAAGGCGCCCCGGCAATGCGCCGGAACGTGCGACCAGAGGTGCTGGAGCCAGGCGACGCCGAGACGTTGGTGCTGTTTCAAGGCGACCGTGTGACGCAATGCCTGCGGCAGGCGCGGTTCGCCCTCAGCCGGCAGTTTGAGGGCTTCGGCGCGCGATTCCCGATAATCGACCGTGTGGATGTTGCTCTTCAGGATCAGCGAACGGTGCGTGGGCTTGCGCTGGTCCGGGTCGAACGCGCCCTGCCGCACCTGGGCGTGGGTCGTTTCCAGCATTTCGATCAGACGCCGGGCTTCCGCCAGGTTGACCGGGTGTTCGACGCCGGGAATGTTGACCGTTGCCAGCCCGGCCTGTGCGGCCTGATCGACGGCTTGGCGCAACGCTGCCTGATCCTCGGCGTCGAGTACCACGCCGACCGGCGTGTCCTGGCCTTCCGGGGTGAACAGGACACCGAATACCACGTTGTCCGGAATCCAGCCCGCCTCCTCGTCCCGCCGGGCGATGAAGGGTGAGACATAGGTGGTTTCCGTACCGAATCCTTCGATCCGGTCGGAGTAGCGGCCCAGGTCAAACACTTCCTCATAGCGCAAGGTCACGGCGGGTTTGCGCCACTCGTTCAGCAGGGCGCTCAGTTCCCCGAGCTGCTGCTCGGCGTCACCGAGAATCTCCAGTTCATAGCCTTCCCAGATAAAGCATTGATGGCCCTTGTGGACGCGGCGGGCGAAGTGCTCGACGAAGCGTCCAAGCGCTTCGGCGTTCTCGAAATTCTCGCGGGTGGCGTGGATGCCATGGCTGGAGGCGGACTCGATGAGCAGACCGACGCCAGTCAAGCCGCCCGCCGTATCGCGCTCGGTCACCACGCTGAAGCGTTCGAAGGCGATGCCGGCGGCTCCCCGCGCCTGTTCGAACTGGTCAGGATCGATGACGGTCGAGGCCGCCTCGCCGAGGGTAGCGAAGGGATTGCGGACGAAGGCTTCGGCGCGTTGCCCGGCCACATAGCGCCCTGGCCAGCGCCGGATTTCCTGGAGAACGGCGCGGACTTCCGGCGTCACCAGCACCTGGACGATGCCCTCCGCGTCGGGTATGTCATAGCGGCCCGGGATGGTCGGCAGCCGGTCGAAGGTTTCCAGCCAGCGGGCGGGGGCATCGGTGAAGCCCGGTTCGACCTGGAGCGTCTTGGCGCCATGATCACGGGACGGGCGGAGGGTCAGCGACAATTTGTCGGGCGTCAGGACCACCGTATGGCGAAGAAAGTCCTCCAGAGGCGCGCCGGCCGCCAGCGCCAGGCGGCGGATGCGGGACCAGGCCTGCCGGTTGGAATCCGCTGATCGCTCGGTCACCGGTTGGGCGTAGAACTGGCGCACGGCATCGACCAGACGCCAGACGGACTCGACCAATAGCCACTCGCCATCGGCGGTGGTGACGACCGCGCCGGTCAGGATCGGCGCCTGATTCTGCCGGTTGCCGGACGGATGGGCCCAGACGCCCAATGTGATCCGGAAGTCAAGGTCTTCCAGTGAGCCTTGACTGTTCAGCGCGGGGCGCAGGTCGGTCAAGGGGGGCAGTTTGAGCAGCGATAGCCGTTCGTCGCTCGCGAGTAAGTCGAGTTCCTCGGCAGCAAGCCACGCGAACAGGGCGGACCAGTTGAGCCACAGTATCTCGCCCTTGCGCTCGACATAGCCCAGTTCCTCGCCCTGGTTGAGCAAAGCCACGCTGGCGGCGTCAGCGCCGAAATCGGCCCAGCGCTCGGGCCACTCGGGACAGCCGGGCTCAGCGTGGTAGGCAACGCCTTCTGGGTCCCAAGCCGGCCGCAGTTGCAGTGTGGCGGGTGGCGGGTTGTCCCCCGTCTCGCGGAAGCGCCAGAGTTTACGGAGATTCATGCCAGCCACCAGCCTTTATAGCTCTTGAAGCGAAACCCGGCCTCACGGAGCACCGTGGCCACTTCGCTGCTGAAGTCGCCGCCCAAGACCCAGAGCGCACCTCCTTGGTCACGATGATCGACGACTCGATGACCCGACCGGGCGCAGAAGGTCCGCAACTCGTCGACGTCGATGCCACCGGGCGGTGGTGTATGGGCCTGTGAAGACTGCCCCGTGCCTGAGGATCGCCGGGGCTGGAGTTTATTGGGCTTGCGGTCTTGTCCGGGCACGGCGCCGGCATGGTGACTGAGGAAATGGGCGAAATCCCATTGCCAGCTTTCACGGTGCATCAGACTGGCGCGATGGCCGGGATGGTCCTTGTTCTTGAGGCCTTCCTGGGTGCCCAGCACGGATTTTTGTCGGGGTGTGAAGGGCAAGGTCTTGGCATCGAAGACATGGCAGGCATTACTGGGCTTGCCGAACTCGATGAAGACATAATCGCCGATCCGCATCAGGAAGGCATTGTCATGGGCATAGCCACCGCCTTCCAGGGCCATGTAGCGGCCCTCCATCTGCTGGCGAATGCGGCGGTAGTCGCCGCGGTGGTTGTAGAGGCTGTGATGGCCCAATGCCAGCCAGATGTCCTCCATGAACTCGGCGTATTTGAGCCAGAATTCCATGCGCTGCCGGTCCGCCTGACCGTCGGCCTGGAGCAGTTCGAAGAAATCCTGGATGGTGCGCTTCTTGAGCCAGAGGCTGACCATTTCGGTGGCTGCCTCGCCGATTTGGGCATGCCAGAGGGGGCGGTGGGTCTCCAGCCAGGGGCTTTTCCACTCGCGCAATGCGGCATCGCGCAGGGTGTGGTGTTCGGTCCGATCCTGGCAGGTTGCATACCGGCGCAGGAGCGCCGCGATGCCACGACCCGCCAGCAAGGGATAGGGTTCCAGCCGCTGCACCAGGGGTAGGATACGCGGTCTGAAAGCCTCATCATTTAGAGCTACCGCCGCCTCGATGGGGGCGAGAATCAACTCCTGCATGACCCAGGTGTCCCCGTCGATGCCCAGGCGTTCCTTGAGTTCTTCGATCGGGCTGTTGTCGCCTTCCAGCAAGCGTGGACCGTAAGGCTTGCAGGGATGGTCACCCAGTAGATTGCGATGCTCGAACAGGGCCTGGGTCCAGGCCACCGGGGGCTTGTGCTGCGTCAAGGCAGAACCGTGGCGAGCGAGGAACGCACGCAGGGCCAGCCAGTTCTGGCGACCCTTGGCCGCTTCCAGATGGCCAGGGTAACGGAAGTAGGTCTTCAGCAACCCTTGGTAGCAGCGGCGAAACGGGCGCGGCTGTCCGGACAGGGAGTCCACGGCCTGCAGCAGGGCCTGAAACAGCGCGGGTTCCTCGATCAAACGGGTCAGCGGAATGCCGTATTCCGAGGCGGCCCCGAAGCAGAGGTATTTCAGGTCGCGGATGCTGTCGGGCAAGACACGGGATTTGAGATAGGCCGCCACCGCCACGGCGATGCCGCGAACATTGTCCGCGCCCCGGGAAATGTCGCCGTATTCCGTGCGCAGCCGCTGGGTTGCCCGGGCCATGTCCTCGGCAAGGTCGGGCAAGGGCTCGGCCAGAAAGGTGGCGTTGGTGGTTTCCAGGCGTTGGCGGAAGGCAGCGATGCGGTTCATGACGATGGCGACGCGATTGATACCTACAACACGGTGCGTTGCACGTCGGCAACAGTCTCTTCAGCGCGCTCTCGAATCCGTTTGCCATCCTCCACTTCTTTTCGAGATTGCTCAGCAAACGCTCGTAATGCGCGGTGGGCAGCAAATAGGCTTCCAGTCGAATGGTTCAGTGCCGCCTCCGGTTCATCGTTGGTCTGATTGAGGGTATCCAGGTAATGGCCCTTCAGTTCGGTTACGCTGACCGTCAGGATGGCGAGGAGATTGTCCAAGGTCTATGTGTCTCAAGGATGAATCATAAATGATCACTAACCGGCTTTCGCGCATTTTATACTATCATCCCTGCAATACGCTTGAATGGTTGATCCTGGCTTGCAGAATACTGTAAGTTGTGGGGGGTAGTACAGTGTAAATATACTGGTTCCCAAGTTAGTCACACTGCTTGGTATATGTGCTTCCACAAGTCTTATGCAGGCCCCAAATGCTTCATACCCGATATCTTTAAGCCCCTCCTTGAATTCCACTTTTTTCAGATATTCACATGAATAAAAAGCATGCTCTCCAATACGCCTAATGCTTGAGGGAAATTCGATCGAATCTAATCTTTTGCAGCCTGCAAAAGCCCATTTTTGTATTTCTTCAATCTGCTCAGGCAGGGTCACTTTGTGTAGGCTACTGCAATCCCAAAATGTCCCCTCCATGATGCGATCAATAAGTGGTGGGATTACGATTTCATTCAGAGAACTGCATTCTTGAAAAGCAGCTTCACCAATCAATTTAAGCGTATCTGGCAGCTTGATGCTTTCTAGTTTACTGCATTTCGAAAAAGCGCCATTCTCGATTATTTCAATGCCTTCTTTTAGTTTTATGTGGCACACATCAATAGCCTTGGCGAAGGCGAACTTGCCGATTATCTTGACCGGTAATCGCTTCCAGCGGGAGGGAATAATGATCGATGTATCTTCGAATCCTATATAGCGTGTCAAAACGGCATATCCCTTATGGCGAGTGAATTCAAAAATATCATAATCAATCGCCTCATCTGGGTAGTCCTTGGCGGTCGCCATGCTGCCGATTTCTGGAGATTCAGCTTCCATACCATCTTGCCTGGCTTCACCCCATGGTCTGTTGGGCAAGATCTGGACCGCCTCTTTCGGATCGGTTTTGGCGGCACCGGGCTGGATGGTCTTCGCGCTCGAACGCAACAAGTCAACACCACCTTCCTGTAATGCCTTATCCCGAACACTCATGAAGCAACGTATGACCTCATATGGGGGCGCTGGAAAGGCTTTGCCTTCTATTACGCTGATCGCACAGACCAGGAGGGCCTTGGCATACTGCCTGACGAAATCCTCGGGGTCGTTGAACTTCTCGTAGCACAGCAAATGGCTGGGTAAGGGTAGCCCCGCGCACCAGTCCTCCGGCTCTTTGTCTGTTGCGGCCATATACATGTTATAGGGCGGGTCTTCGAGCATGGCGATGCAGACATAACCGGACACGGCTTCTACTCCTTGGGGGTTAAACAATACGGATCGTGGCGCCGTAGCGCGCCAGTTTGTCATCCACGGTCAACAGGATCAGCGGTTCAGTGAGGCTTTGCGCGACCAGCAGGCGATCGAAGGGGTCCTTGTGGTCGTCAAAGGTTGGCAACTCTGCGACGGCCAGCAGGTGGTGATTACGGATCTCCAGCCACTCGAAGCCCTGGGATTCGACAGCGTCGACGAAGCGGGCCAGATCGACCCGCAAACGCCCCAGGGAAATCTTGATCGCCATTTCCCAGAGGGAGGCGCGGCTGACGTACACCGCCTCGGACTGTTCCAGCACCGTCTGCCGCACTACTTGCGGCAGCTTGGGGTGGTTCCCCTCCCACCAGAGGATGAGATGGGTGTCGAGCAGCAGCCTCATCGCGGGTCGCTCAGACAGTCGAACAGGTCATCCAGCGGCGCGTCGAAATCCTCCGCCATCCAGATTTCGCCCGCCATGCCGCCCGGCGGGCTGATCTGGCGGTGGGGCGGCTGATAGGCGCTGAGCCGGGCTACCGGCTGCCCAGCTCGGGCGATGATGACGTCCTGGCCGCTGGCGACTTCTTCCAGAAGGCGCGAGAGCTGGGTTTTGGCTTCATGAATGTTGACGATGTGCATGGCGGACTCCGGATTAGCTAAGGCTTAGTCTAGCCCGGTTGGGCACGACAAGACAATCCGAGCACCGCTATAGCGCGCAGGTCCCATAGTGTTCATCCGGTATGGCGGGTTCTACCCTCGGCGGCTCCTTGAGCCCCCGGAATTCCAGCCGCAGTTCGATGCGTCGGCTCTCCTCCAAGGTGGCCTTCTGCGAGTTGGAGGAGTAGCCGCCGACCAAAAACAACTGGCGGATATCTTCATGCTGGGCCGGGTTCAGTGGCGTTTCGCCCGGCTCCGGCGGACCCAGCAGGACGCAGAGCACGCGCTGGCTGCGTTGCAGGCTGAGATTGAGGTTGAACAGGTAGCTGCCGCGCTGGTCGGCGAAGCCCTCGGCGACGATGCGCTTGAGCCAGTCGCGGCCCAGGTCGCTGTTGGCGATTTCAAGCACGGTGGGGATGAAGGCGCGCAGCAGGCGGGCCTGGTCCTTGTTGAGCTGATGACTGGCGGTGTCGAAGCGGGCGCGGTCACCAAAGTCGATGACGTGGCGGTCGCGGTCGACGCGAATGCCGTGGAAGTTGGGATCGTGGTTGACCGCCAGTTCAATCTGGTCGAGCAGACGGTTGATCGCGTCCTGACGTGCCTCGCCGGCGCGCTGTTCTTCCGAGACGGATTTGGTGACGGCCAACAGAGCGACGCTCATCACCAGCAGGAACATGACCATCAGCGCCGTCATCAGATCGGCGAAGGAGATCCAGAACGGCTTTTCGGCCTCGTCCTTGAGACGCTTGCCTGAACTTGTCCGTGCGCCAAACATGGCTTACTTCCGGCCCGGGATTTTCTCGGCGACCTCGCCGAGTTCTTCGATGGCGCTCTTGAGATAGTCGACAGCGTCCCGCAATTCCTTTTGGTAGGCGGTGTTGCCACGCCGGAGGCTGTTCTCGACATTCTTGGCAAAAGCCTCATGGGCATTGGCCAATTCTTCGCAGACTTTCTCGAAGACTCCGTTGACCTCGGTATTGGCCGTCTTGAGATGGTCGGCGGCTTGCCGGATTTGTTCTACCAGGCTTTGTGAGACGGCGGCATCCTGGCGGGCGATCTCAACAGTGGATTTCAACGCCTCGACCATCTGGATCATGGCCTGACCCGCCTCATTGTAGTGAGCCAGAGCCGTTTCGACCGCGCCAGAGGCCTGCGTCAGGGATGCTGAGGCGGTGACCATCTTGTCACTGACCTGGCCGGTTTGCTGGATTACGGCATTGACGCTATTGCCGGCCTTGGCGAAATGATCGGCCGCCAGCCCCAGAGTCTGGGCGCTGCCTTCGAGGCGGCGACTGGATTCGGTGGTGACCTCGCGGAAGGCCGTGACCGAGGATTGCATGGCGCCGACGGCGGCATTGACCTGGGCGGTCAGGGCCTGTACCTGTTGACTCAAGGTTTCGATGAGACGGGTGGCGTGCTCCGCGAGCTGGTTTTGATGGTCTTGATGCGTCTGGGCCGCCAGGCTCGATTGCTGCGTGAGCGTCTCGACCAGGGCGGCCATTTTCTGCTCGAGTCCGCCGAGGCTCTGGTCGACGCGCTCGGCCATCCGGGTCATGGCGCGCTGGCTGTCCTCCAGGAACCGTTGCTGTTGAGCTTCGCTGGCTGAAGCCGAGCGGTCGGCTTGCTGCTGAAGGGTGGCGACCATGGCCGCCAGTTGTTGCTGGATCGCGTCCATGCTCGACCGGACTTGCCCATCCAGCGTATCGAGACTACTGACCAGCTTGCCGGACAGGCCGTCAACGGTTTCCTGGGTCTGCCGAGTCAGCCATGCCTGTTGCTCGGACGTGGCGGCGCGGGTTTGGACGGTTTGCTCTCGCAGTACTTCCAGCATGGCGGCCAGTTGCTGCTGCATGGCCTGTTGAGCGGTTTGCTGTTGCTGGACCAGTTCTGCCTGGGCACTGACATGGGCCTTTGTGGATTGCTCATCTTTTATCACCAGTCTTTCGGCGAAATCAGCGATACGCTGATCCATCTGGTTTACCAGGGTTTGGACTTGGCTGGTAAGGAGCTTAACCGTGGTTTCGGTTCGCTGTGCCAACATTTCCTGCTGTGCGCTGGTGACCGTCTGGGTCTGGACGGATTGCTCCCTGAGAACCTGGAGCATGGCCCCCAGTTGCTCCTGCATGGCGGCTTGCGAAGCCTGCACCTGGGCAGCCAACTGGTTGGCTACCTGGCTGGCGTTCTCGGCCAACCGCGCCTGCTGTTCCTGGTGACTCTCGGTGTTGAGACGGGCTTGTCGCTCCAGTTGCTCGGTCATTTGGCCGATTTTCTCGCCAATCATCCGCATGGCTTCCTGCATTCGGGTGTTGGTCTCTGACTGGGAGGCGTGGACCATCTCACGGAGTTGAGCGACGAACTCGGACATGGTCGCGTTCAAGGCGTGCTGTCGCGCTTCCATCGCCTCCAGCGCGGCGCTCAGACGATCGCCCATGGCGTCCGCAGCGTTCTTGCCCGCATCCCCCAGATTGTTGGCGAGCTGATCGAAACGAGCCACGGTAGACTGCATGGCGCTGGTGGTTTGTTGCAGCAGCAGGTTCATGTTGCCCATCTGGCCGCCGAACATGTCTTCCATTTTTTGGGAGAATGTCACCAGGGCTTCGTTCAGTGCCCGCGTGACCACTTCGCCATTGGTATCGGTCGTCGTGTTAACGGCGGCGGCGATTTTTTGAAGCGGATCGCTGAGGCTATCGGATATCGCTTGGGCGATCCGGTCGCCGCTTTGTTCGGTGGTTTGTATCTGTGCTTGTGAACTCTCGCGGAAACTGGCGGCAATCGCTTCGGTTTGCTGGTGGGTCAGGTCGGCCAGCATCTGCTTGAGGTCGGAGACCAGGGCGTCCTTGAGTTGGGCCGTCTGCGTCGCACTGCTTTCTCCCGCCTTGACCAGTCGCGCCAGGTATTCCTCACCGGCCCCGCTTTCGAACAGGCTATCCAGTAGATGGCACAGGTCTTCGACTTCCTGGATCCGTCGGGTAACGCTGGTCTTTTCATAGAAGGTGGTGAGCATCGCCAGGGTGATGGCGGTGGCGGAGACGATGAAAGCCTCGAACACGCCATGGATCAAGGTGTCGAGGCTCTTCCGGACAATCTCGGGATCACTGCTCACCGAGAAGTCAGCCAGCCCTTTCAGCAGGCCGGCAAAAGTACCGATGATGCCAATACCGGTGAAGATGCCCGGCTGGTGCTTGAAATATTCGGTCCGCAGTTCGACGGCGATCAAGGTTTCGACATTGAAAAAAACTTCGGCCGGCACCGTGGAACGCCACCGTACCACCCGTTCCTGGCCGAACTCATCCGGCGCCGTTTGCGGGTGCAGCGTTTCGGCGAATTCCGTCCAGAGGTGGGCCAGCTTTTTCGAGGCCATGGCCTCGTTGCGGATGCGATCGATGTCGATGACTTGGCCCTCGCGGGCAAGGTTGCGCAGCGTTTCCGTGGCTCTGGCTAAATCTTGCTGCAACCGGCGAGAAGGCAGTACGAAGCGCAGCCAAAAAAAGCATAGCAAGCCCAGTATGATGAGGCCGAGAACAAGCAGGTGGGGGTTGGCCCGGAGGGTGTCGATTATCATGTACGTCCTTACGAATGAAGTTTCCCTTGGGCATGACAAAGTCCAGTTCAGAACTCGACCTTGGCAGGGGACTCAACAGCTCCGAGGCAAGCATCAGGCGATGAAATGCGCCATCGTGTATTCCCTGCAAGACATCAAGCCTGAATTTTATAGCAAAACAGTTCCGGGCGAGGGCTTGTGAACAAGATGGCAGCCATTGTCATCGTGGTTGCAGGCGTTGCCATGCCGGGTTTTGGTGCGGGTGCTCATCCGGCGCGGACAAGACGGTAACCAACCTGAAGAACATCACCCAGGCACAACTGGCCTTGGTCTATCACACCGGGTATTGGGACAAGTGCAGCGCCGATCAATTGCCGAGCGGGGTGGATTACGCCGTCTTCGACGCTGCCGTGAACTCCGGTCCGGTCCGCGCGGCGAGATTTTTGCAGGCTGCTGTGGGTGGTACGGAGGATGGCGTCATTAGCCGGCTACTCTAGCCGCAGTCGCGGCCGGGCACTGCCCGCCAAACAGGCCGCCAAGGCGCCTCAGCTCCCCTTCAACGATTATCTGGATGTGCGCTAGATCATGCCCCCGTTCACGCTCAGCACCTGGCCTGTGATGTAGGAGGATTTGCCGGAGGCGAGAAAGACGACGAGGTTCGCGACTTCCTCGGGCCGCCCGGCCCGTCGCATGGGGGTCAATTGGGCGATGCGCTGGGCATCGAAGGCGCTTTCGCTCATCGGCGATTCGATGATGCCGGGGGCGACGACATTGACCAGCACGTCGCGGCTGGCCAGTTCGCTGGCGAGGGATTTGCAGGCCCCGATCAGGCCGGCCTTGGCGGCGGCGTAATTGGCCTGGCCGCGATTGCCGGTCAGCGCGGCGGCCGAGGCGATGGCGATGACGCGGCCCCAGCGGGTGCGCATCATGGGCATGAGCAGGGGTTGGGTGATGTTGTAGAAGCCGTTCAGCGAGACATCGATCACCCGGCTCCATTGCTCGCGGCTCATCCCCGCCAAGGGGGCGTCATCATGGATGCCCGCGTTATGCACCAGAATCTGGATGGAGTTGGCTTCGGTCAGGGGCGCCAGAACGCCGATGCAAGCCTCGGCGTCGGTGATGTCGAAGGCGATGGCGGCGGCCGAGCCGCCGACGGCGCGGATTGCCTGGGCGGTGTGCTCGGCGGCTTCCACTTGGCGGTTGGCATGTACCCACACATGCAGGCCATCGGCCGCCAGAGCTTGGCAGATGGCCGCGCCAATCGCGCCGCTGCCGCCGGTGACCAGGGCGTGTTTCATGGGGTCTTAGCTCCTTCGGGGAAGAAGATGGCCAGTCGGCCGCCGAGCCGTTCGGCGCCGCCGGCGATGAGCCGGAAGGCGTAGAGCGTGCTGTCCGTTTGCGACGTCAGCAGTTGAACGTGGATGTCGAGTTCATCGTCCAGTGTGTCCAGCCGATCGACGCTCCAGCGGATATCGCGCGCCATGGCGAGTAAGCCCTGACGCGCGCCGCCTTCTTCGGCGTGGGCAGTCAGCAGCGCGCCATGGATGGCGGTGGCTTGCGCGGCGTATTCGATGCCGGTGAGTATGGACAGCCGCCCGGCGCGGCGCAGAGGGTTGTCGGGGGCGCGATGCGAGCAGGCCCGTGCCAGCAAGGTCTCCGCCGTCCAGTCGAGAACGCCGTCCAGCAGCACCATGCGGCCCGCGTGGGGGATGAGCCTAGCGATGTTTGGCCGGTTCAGGCGCATGGGCTGACACGAAGTTCCAGAGCCCCCCCCATGCCCTGACCGAGGCTGAGTTCGGCCGCTATGCCCCGGGCGATGGCCGCCAGCAGGGGCAGGGCGCGGGCGGCGGGGTTGGTCTGGCGCAGCGCCTCCAGTCCGGCATCGGTCAGCGGCGCACCGACGGGTGGCGCAGGGCGATAGGTGCCGACCAGCCTGGTAAGCCCGGGCTGGTCGGCGTCGCGCTCCAGTCGCAGGGCGACGGCGAACGCTTGGTCTATGGGACGGAATTCGGCGATGGGAAACAGCGGCGGCCAGTCATAGGCGACGAGCAGGATCGGGCCTTCGCCCGCGGCGATGCGGAGCAGGGCTTCGGCCAGCCCGCTGCCGAAGCTGTCGTCATACGCACAGACGCTGTCGGCAGGGTGATGCGAGCCGCTGGCGATGCTCCAGTAGCCGGCCGCCGCGTTATGCACCGAGTTGTGAAACGCCGTGGGCGACAGGCGGCGATCCTCGCTAGCCAGTTGGTCGAAAATGCCGTGGATGACTTCGACTTCGCCGCCCGAGGAGGCGAAGACGGCGGTGACGGTGGTGGGATCGCCGTCGCCCAGCGCCTCGCTGGCGGCATCCAGCGCGAGCCGGGTGACCGTCGTGGCGCGCCGGCGCTCGGTCGCGGGCAGGCAGGCAGCCTGCGGTTTCGGCAGGGATTCCGCCCTATAGGGCGTGTCCCCGGTCAGGATCGGCCGGCTGGCCGCCCAACCGTTCAGCCCTGGACCGCGCAGGCCCACGCCGGTGACAAGGGCGGCGATCATGGTGCGCGCCTGCCCAAGAGCAGGCTGGTGTTGCTGCCGCCGAAGCCGAAGGCGTTGCTCAACACCGCGCGCAGGGGGCGCCGCTCCTCTCGCGTCATGACCCGGCCGCGAAAATCGTCGTCGACCCACAGGGTGTTGAGGCTGGGCGGGGTGAACCCCTCTTCCAGACACAGGCAGGCCGCCAACGCGTTCATGATGCCGGCGGCGCCGAGGGTGTGGCCGATCCAGCCCTTGATGGAGGCGCAGCGCGCTTCGGCCCCCAGTACCCGGACCAAGGCGCGGTCCTCGGCGCTGTCGTTGGTGCGTGTGGCCGTGCCATGCAGCAGGGTGAAATCGACATCTTCGGGTTCCAGACCAGCCCGGATCAGGCATTGAGCCATGGCCAAGGCCGCGCCTTTTCCCTCCGGGTGCGGCGAGGACATGTGGTAGGCGTCGGCGCTTTCGCCATAGCCCAGCAGCACGGGGCTGGACTCGGCGGTTGCGGCGCGCTCCAGCAGCGCAAAACCCGCCGCTTCGCCGATGGAGATGCCCTTGCGGTCCCGATCGGCGGGCCGGCAGGGTTCATCCGCGATCAGTTCCAGCGCGTTGAAGCCGAAGAGCGTGGTCAGGCAGAGGCTGTCGACGCCGCCCACCACCGCCGCGTCGCACCAGCCGGCGGCGAGCAGGCGCGCCGCGCTGGCAAACACCTTGGCGCTGGAGGAGCAGGCCGTGGAGATCGACAGGGTGGGTCCGGCCAGCTTCAGCGCGGCGCGAACGAACTCCGCCGGCGCGAAGGTGTTCTGTACCGTCCGGTAACGGAAGTCGCGGGGCAGCCGGCCGCTGACCGGCTCGCGCTCGCGATACGCGCGTTCGGTTTCCAGGATGCCGGAGGTGCTGGTGCCGATGATGACGGCCACGCGCGCGGGGCCGTGACGGCTGGCGGCGCGTGCGACCGTCTCGATGAAACCGTCCTGCGTCAGGGCCTGCCAGGCGAGGCGGTGGTTGCGGCAATCGAAATCGGCCAGTTCGTCTGGCAAGGAAAGATTTTCGAGGCCCTCCACGCGGCCTATCCAGTTCGGGAAGTCCACCCCGGGAAAGTCACAGGGCCTGAGCCCGCCGCGCGCCGTGCGCAGCCCGGTCAGCGTGGCCTGACGCCCGGAGCCCAGGGGGTTGGTCAGGGTATAAGCGCGGAGCGCAAGGGGAGTGATCGGGGGCAGGGGTGCCAGATCGGGGAAGTTCGCGCGCAGACGGGATAGGGAAGCCATAAGCCGCTCATTATCGCGGAACCTTCGGCGGTTGTGCCAGTGCGGCGAAACCGATGGCCAGCAGCGCGCCCAGGGCCACGGTGGCGCCGATGGCCCTGAGTATGTTGATAGCGGACAGAGCCAACGTGCCGAAGGCGAGTATCGAGCTGAGGCTGCATACCAGCAGGGAGAGGAGGGTGCGGCGCCGCTCTTCCGGGTCGGCGGCGTCGCGGTTGAAAAACAGCGACTGATCCAGACTCAGGCCCATGACCAACAGCAACGACACCAGGTGATAGAGATTCAGGCCGTCGCAGGCCAGCGCCATGATCAGCGCGGTCGAGACGCTGGCCGCCAGGACCGGCTTGAGCACGGACCAGGCCGGAGTGACGCCGCGCAAGCTTAGCGCCAGCAGAGCGAAGATGAGTACCAGACTACCCGCCAGTAGCCGGATGGCGTCCTGCCGGTAATCGTGCATGAGGCGGGTGGTCTCGGCCTTGAGGTCGACGAAATGGACGCCCCGGTCCTGCCAGGGCACGAGCGCCCGCCGGATGACGGCTTCATCCCGGATGCCCGCCAGGGTGACCAGCGCCGCATGGCCTGTGGGCAGCGGCGCCAGCAGGCTGTCGACGCGATCCGCCAGCCAGGCGCCGGCGAGGTCCTCTCGGCGTAAGGGGCCGCGTAGACGGGCGGCGGCACTCTCTTCGAGGAAGGGGATGAAGGCGTCCGCTTTGAACGGCAGACCGCGCCAGGCCTCCGCCAGATGGCGCGCCAGGACAGTGGGTTCCGGCAGTCGGGCGAGGCGCGCCGCCTGTGACTCACGGCTGGGCAGGTAGCGTGCCGCGAGATCGTAACCTGTCAGTTTCCCTTGCCGCCGCAGATCCTCCAGCGTGGGTATGAGCGACTCCGACACCCCTAGCGCGGCCTCCAGGTCCACGGCCGTGATGACCACCAGCTTGCCCAGATCGGTCGCGCTGAAGTCCTGCTGCAGGGTGGCGTCCAGCGCTTGTCGCTCGGCCGGCACCGGGTTGAGCGCGCCGATGTCGTCATTCCACAGAGGCTGGCCAGACACCATGAAGGCTGCCAGCAGCGTCAGGCTTACGCCTGGCGGCAGCCAGCGCAGACATAGACGGGCGGCCGCCGGGACGGGAGCCTTGAGCCGTGGGCGTGACAGGCCCTGCACCACCCAGGCCGGCAACCGTATCCGGCTACCCGAAAGGCAGGGCAGCACCCAGCGGGTGGCGAGCCCGGCGGCCAGGAGACCCGCGCCGGCGAAGACCGCCAGTTGGGTCAGACCCGGAAATCCCGAGAACAGCATGGCGCCAAAGGCGGCGACATTGGTCAGCAGTCCCAGCCGCAGCGTGGGCCAGATGCGCCGCATGGCTTGGATGGGTGTCTCACGGGGCGAGAGATGCGTGAAAAAATGATTCGGATAGTCCGCCGCGACCCCGATCAGGGTGGCCCCGAAGCCCAGGGTGATGCCGTGCACGCCGCCGAAAGCGAGGCGGGTCGCCGCCGCTCCGCTGAGGACACCGGTGACCAGGGGGATCAGGCCCAGGCCGAGCACCCGTGGCGAGCGGTAGACGGATAGCAGCAGCGCCATGACCAGCAGGCTGTTGATGATCGAGAGCCGCGTGGCATCCCGGGTAATGAGCGTGTTGGCTTCCACGCCCAGCACCCCCGGCCCGCCGAGCACGAGGCGGAGCGGGGAGGGGGCTGTCGAGCCGGTGTCGGTCGGCGGGAGTGGGCCATCGAAGCGCTGCGCGAAAGCCGCTTGTACCGTCTCCAGCACCCGGCTTTGGCCATCCAGGTCGAAGCCCGAGGCCCGGGTGCGCGCCAGCAGCAGGGCCCGATGGCCGTCGCGGGATGACCACACGCCATGGTCAAGCGCGGGACCCTCCGGCGTCAGCCACTCCCGTAGCAGCCGACTCCACTCGCCGCTGGGATCGCGGGTCAGCCAGGCTTTTTGCAGCACGCCGGTGGGGGAGGCCAGTTCCGCCAGCCGTTGCTGCAAGGCGGCGCGCAGGGCGGTGGGTTCGAAATGGCCCTCCTGCATGGCCGGGCTCAGGGCATAGCGATATGGCCAGAGGCGCTGCTCCAACTCACGTAATAGTCCGGTATCGGCGCCGTTGAGGACGGATTCGAATAGCGGGCTGCCGCGCAGCCTGGCGGCGAGTTGGCGGCTGGCCTCGGCCCTTTGCGCCGAATCGCCCCCTTCGAGGGCGATCAGCAGGAGGCGCGACGCCGGACCCTCGCGCATCTGATGCACCAGAATCGTGTCCAGCGCGCCGGCGTCGCGGGGCAGGAAGTGGGTGAGGTCTGTGGCGATCGGGGTGCGGAACAGCACGATCCAGCCGGCCACGCCCAGCCAGAGCAGCCACAACAGCCAGGGCAGATGCCGCGTCACCAGTCTGGCCGCAAATCCAGGGTCGAGGTGTCGCCGCCGGTTTCCTCCAGGGTCATACGGGTCAGGCGGTCTTCCTGTCCCTCCAGACGCACGCCGCGGACGACCGCCGCCAAGGCCGGGTCCAGGGGCGTCAGCGCCAGCAGCCAGCGTTTCCAGGAACCGCCCAGACTGGGGCGCCAGTGGCGGCGCAGGGCGTCCAGGTTCCCCGCCAGCGGCGCACGGAGGCTCTCGGCGAAGGCTTCGAGGTGAGGATAGTCGGCGAGGCTCAGTTTCAGATGCTGGCGCTCGGCGGGCTTACTCACCGTGACCTGGCCGCCCTCGATGAGGTAATCCTCTTCCGCCGGTGTCTCCACGTGCTTGGCAAGATAATCGGGCGGGCGGAATTCCAGGCGGCCCTCCAAACGCAAGGGTTGGGTCAGCACGCTCAGACGCTTGACCTCCGTAAAGCGGACCTGGGCCGGTCCGCGCAAGGCCAGGCGGGCGAAGAGCTCGGGCAGGTTCGGTACGGCCGCGCGGGTGGCCGCCAGCGTGCCCTGGTTCGCCAGCAACAAAAGGGCGGCCAGCGCCAGGGCGGGTTTCCCGCGCGTAACCTTGATGGCGCGGTCATGGCGCATCTTGCCAGACATCATGAAAATTGAACCAGTTATAGGGATGCCGACGGCAATGGTGTTCGAGCCGCCCGGCGTATTGCTGCATGACCCGCGCGGCCTCGGCGGCGCGTTGTCCGCGGGGCAGGGGGCGATAGTCCACCAGCGGTTCGAAATGGATCTCGTATCGGCCCCAGCCGGTGTGCAGGCAGAAGAACAGGAGCAGCGGCGCCTGCAGAATCTGCGACAGCACCACGGGCGCCTCGGGCAGCCAGACGGGTTCGCCGAAGAACCGACACCGCACCCGCTTTTCCTGATCCATGCAGCGATCGCCCAGCAGCGCCAGCCAGCCGCCGCCGGCCACGTGCTCCTGCAGCCCCAACAGGGCGGCGGGGTCGCCGACCTGGATGATGTCCTCATGCAGCGCCGGATTTAGCGCCCGGTAGAGCCGGGCGATTTGCGGTGTGGCTTCCGTGTCCATCATCGCCTTGATCCTCAGCCCGCGGCGGCTGCGGCCCACGGCGCGCAGGATCTCGAAGCTGCCGAGATGCGAGCCGACCAGCAAACAGCCCTGACCCGTTGCCAGTTGCTGCTCCAGCACGTCCAGTCCATGCAGGCGGAGGTCGAGACAGGCATCCCGGCCGGCCAGCACGAACAGCCGGTCCAGCAGGGTGCAGGCGAAGGTATGGTATTGCCTGAAGCTATCCCGCCAGCCGGGCTCGCGCCCCAGGGCCCGGCGCAGGTAGTCGCGGGAGGCGGGCAAGGTCTGGTTGCGGACGATCAGGAAATAGGCGCTGATCGGATACAGCAGCCCACGGGCCAGGGTACGGCCCATGCGCAGGGCGATGAAACTGATCACCCGCAGCCAGAACGTATTGCTGCGCTCCGGCAGGCGCTGCCAAGCCGCCGTCATGCGGCCCCGTCCGCCAGCGCCAGCAAGCCCGAGGCGATGATTCTTTCATCCACGTGGCATTGGAAGCGGAGTCCCTGGCGGGATGACTGGAAGCTGACCACGCAGATGTCCTCCGGTATCAGAAATGCGCTGAATTTGGCCTGGATGACGCCGGCAATCGGGGCGGGCGTGAACTTGATCGCGGCTGCCAGCACCTCGTCCAGGATCACGACCGCGGGCACGATGGGATGACCGGGAAAGTGCCCCTCCAGGGCTGGATGATCCCGGGAAATCGTAAAGCAGGGATTCTCGCTACCGATCATGACGGCCTCGCGGCGGGCGCTGCCCGCGCGCGGAGTTTGATTGGGCGGTGCCAGGGCCGGGCGGATTTCACGATTTGGAGCGTTGCGGCTCAGGCGGGCCGCCCGGGTTCGCGTCCGGATCGGCGACTTGCCAGCCGTGCCGGACCAGGGTGGCCATCAGGCGGGAAAACGGGGTATGCGTGTAGGACCGATAGCGATACAGCCGATAGAGATTTTCCAGCACAAAGAACACGCCCATGAAGATCGGGTTCAGCGTGTTTGCGAACAGGATGGCCGTTTCCAGACGGGCGAAGGCGGCGAGCAGCGCCGAGTTCAAGGCCAGCAGCAGGAAAAAGATCGCCCATGCAGCCGTCAGCCGGCGGGTATAGCCGGCCAGTTCGGCCGGCAGCGCGCCGGTCTCCCCCCGCGCAATGCGGGCGATCCGCGAGATGAGGGGTTCCGATCCGGGCGCCAGGGTGACCTGGAAGAAGCGGGCGAGCAGCAGATTCACCAGCACGGGCATCAGCGCCGCCGTCAGGGCGGGATCGAACCACGCCCCCGAGAGGTACAGGGCCACGCACGCGCCGGCCAGGCTCATCTTCCAAGCTGTGGACTCGGAGTCCCCCAGCCCCAAGGTCAGACCCAGCACCAGCAGGGCATCGGGCAGTCCCAGCCAGGGTGTGGGCAGCACCCCTGACTTCAGCAATACGAACGACGCCAGCGGAAAGGCCACGATCAGGGCGGGAACGACTCGGCTCCTGTCCGGCATGTCAGAGCGTCCGCCGTGCGGCCACCGCTTCAGCCAAGGCGGCCAGCGAGGAGAAGATGCGGGTGATCTCGGGATCGTCCGACTTGAGCTGGAAACCGTAGCGCTTCGAGATTACCACGGAGAGTTCCAGCAGATCGATGGAGTCCAGCCCCAGTCCCTCGCGATATAGCGGCGCCGCCGGGTCGATGGCTTCCGGTTCCGTTTCCAGATTCAATGAGTCGATGATCAGTTGGGCCAGTTCGGCTTCACCGGAAGTGTGTGCATGCATCAAGAGTGTTCCTGTCAAAGTGATTCGGCATGGGTCGGAGCATCACGCTCGGCGACCGGACTATGCTTCATTATCGCCCAGCTTGACGAACCCTTCGATTTCCAGCGCCAGGTCCGCGCGGCAGATATCCCCACTGACGCACAGGATTGGGGTTTCGGGGTCCAGGGCTTCACGCAGGCACTGGCTGACGGCCGCGTAATCGTCGGGGTGGCGGAGATAGACCTTCCAGATGGCGCGGCGGCCGATTTCGTCCAGCCGGCCGGCTTCGGCCCGGGTCAGCAAGGCCTGCAAATTGTCGAGCGTGGTCCGGCATTGCGCGACGGGATCGCCCGCATGAACGGTGCTGTGACCCAGGATGCTGGCGGTGCCGGAAATGAAGAGGTAATCCTCACCCGGGGCCGAGAAACGCACCGCGCGGGAGAAGGATGGGCTGCGCGGGCCGTATTCCGGGGGATAGCGGAAGGCGCTGACCTGGCGAGGGTTTTCCAGTTGCGTGACGAGACCCCGGCCCGCCAGGAACAGAATCCATAGCTGGCCGTCGCGGGCGCCCACCGCGCTGGCGGCCGGCAGGTCTTCGGTGAGAGTCAACCCGGATTCAAGAAAAGCATCGTGGCGTCCCAGGCAAAAGCTACGGTAGCGCTCGAGGCCATCCTGTATGCGATTGATGCCTGGAAAGTAGTTCCAGACGCGCACCAGCCGACCGGCTTGCCGATCGCCGATCAAGCCGATGATGTCGCGGTAGGCCTGACGGGTGGCGCCGGCGATATCCTCCGCCGGCCAGTTGCCCACACCCATGAGCCAGGGTCCGGCGCTCGCATGGCGGATGGCGCCTGTCTCGCCATAAACGACCGGCGCCGCCGTCAGCCAGGTTTCCAGCGCAGGGCCGGGTCCGATCGGTGGCATGGGTAGGGTGGCCACCGGCAACCCCGCCGGAACGGTGAGCGGGGAGCCGTCGGCGCCGTGGATCAGCCAAGCCAGCGCGCACTGCTCGGGGGGGAGGCCGAGGAGATCGGCTTCGCTCCGATAAACGGGGCTTAGTTGATTCAAGGTGATTTCTGTCAAACACCCTCCCGGTAGGGTGGATAAGCTCGCCGTGAGCGAAGTCGAACGGCGCAGCGCATCCACCGAACCCGGCGCCCCGCCGGTTCCGCGGTTCGGTGGATGCGGCGCGCCCAAGCCCCGGACGCCACCCGCAATACTATTCGGCGCGCCTTATCCACCCTAAGGCGCTTTACCGATTCTGCCGTCAGCATCGTCTTGTACGGTATGAGATTGTTTTGGAAATCGCCCAAAGGTTGCTGAACGGGGACGTACGGTCGGGCAGTCGCCGGCATGGTGCAGGTCTCGCGTTGTGGCCGGATCGTCGCCTCAGCGCTGAATGGCCGGGACCAGCCCCCAGCGGATCAGCAGGCTCTTGATGCGGTAAATCCCGCGAAACGCGGTCAGCGGCCAGCGCAGCGGCGTCTCGCGGAACAGGTCGCCCGCCAGCACGGAGGTGACGGCCTCGCGCACCCGGAACATGTTTTCCGGATGCATGAACAGGTCGCGGATGGCCGGGGTGGTGATGCGGTAGATGAACCAGGAGAACACCCCCAGCCCGCGGCGCACCTGCCGCTCGAAAGCCGTCAGCCGGCGGGCGGCGGTGCGGGGTTCGCGGAGCAGACCGTCCACAGCTTCCGCCGCCAGAAAGGCGCTGTTCAGGGCCAGATGCACGCCGCTGGAAAACACCGGATCGATGAAGGCAAAGGCGTCACCCGC
>Ga0172367_10001906_pt1 | contig 29469 bp, 32 predicted proteins | sample Lak10m_FD_114542 | JGI IMG/M metagenome (GOLD analysis project Ga0172367, IMG submission 114542) | Freshwater microbial communities from Kabuno Bay, South-Kivu, Congo - kab_022012_10m | ecosystem: Environmental > Aquatic > Freshwater > Lake | place: Democratic Republic of the Congo: South-Kivu...
GTTTCGGGGTGATGATCGACACTTTGCGGCCGACAAGGGCATTGATCAGCGTCGATTTTCCGACATTGGGCCTACCGATGATCGAAACAAAGCCGGATTTCACCGATTCAGATCCTGCTCATCGAAGGCATACGGCAAGAGGCTCTCGACATCCTTTTCGATAACCTTGCCTTTGAGGTTGGCCAATAGGATGATGCCATCGCGCGGGAATAACTCGCTGATGACTTGGCGGCAGGCTCCGCACGGACTGACCGGCTCTTTGGTGTCGGCAATGATGGCTAATCCCACTAGATCTTCCTTTTTATAACCATGCATCAAGGCGTTGTACAACGCATTGCGCTCGGCGCACATCGAAAGCGGATAACTGGCGTTTTCGACGTTGGCGCCGTGAAACACCTGGTTATCTTTAGTGTAAACAGCCGCGCCTACTTTGAATTTGGAGTAAGGAGCGTAAGCCCGTTCGCGGGCTACTCCGGCTTCGACGATTAAATCGCCTTTTTTCATTTTATGGACCTCTTTCCGATAATCGCGTCTTGCAAAGCGAACATCACTTCTTCTTGTTTGGGGTCTTGATGGTCATAACCCATCAGATGCAAGAGCCCGTGAATGAATAAAAACGACATTTCGCGTTCGAATGAATGGCCATAACGGGCAGCTTGCTCGATTGCCTTATCGATGGAAATGACGATGGTACCCAAATCGACAAACGGCATGTTTTTGATTTTGGTTTCTCCCGCGACGTCGTCATTGAACGCAAAACTCAACACGTCGGTGGCTTTGTCGATACCGCGGTAGGTGGCGTTCAAGCTTTTGATCGACTCATCGTCGACCAAGTTGACTTCGACGATTACGCTATCCGCGTGCTTTAACGCCGATAAACCTTTGGCTAACAAAGCGGTGAATCGCGGTTCGTACTCGTCGTACTTGGGTGCAAAATCGTTGTTGAATATTAATTCCATACCGTTGATATTTTATCACAAAACAAGGTGTTTTTAGTGGATTAACAACTGATAGGAAAGTTGGAGAAACTGTTGACGTTCAGCACCTGATTCCAACAGTTTTACGATGTTAGCGGCCATTAGGTAATAAGCGTAGAAATGAAACATGAAGAAATTCAGGTAGACGGCACCCTGCAATGCCGAATAAAGCAGCGAGGTCAGCGAGACGGCCATAATCGTGATCGTCGCCATGGACGTCTTTAAGTTAGCCAAACGATAGGTAGTTTGATTTAACTTGTTCATATCGAAGTTACCATGCTTGACTCCGATTTGGCTTTCTTGTTCCGCTATTATCTTGTTGAGCATATCGAGCTTCTTATTTGAAAACAAACGCACGATGATGGCCAAAAGGGCTACGAACGTTAGATAGAAAATCTGCGTCCAATCATTGATGGCAAGAAACAGGGTCGGGACGATGACGCCGGCGATGTGACCGATTAAAGCATACGGCTGGGAAAACGACAGACGCTTATGCAGGTAATATGATTGAAGGAATTTCCAATCAACAGAATTCTTTTGGTTTTCCATCATTTCTTTGTCGTAGTGACGCATGCCGGCAATCAAAAGCCTTTGCTGAACGATCGTAACGATGGCCGCAATCGTGAAAAGGATGACCGGGTAAACAAAACGAACGGATGTGTCGATAAGGAATAATCCCGTCAAGGCTGCCAGTAGGCCCAAGATAAAAAGCGTTGTGTTAATGGCGCGATGCGGCACTCGATTCGAAGCATACTCGCTATCCAATAACCGATATGGTCTCCTTTCGCCGACCGTAAGTACATAACCGGCGAATTTGTCTTCCAAATCATCTAAATCGGACCGATAAGGTCTGGATGCGCCATCTTTGACGAGATGCTTTCCGCGGTGTGGCCTACTAATGAAAACATAATGATCGTTCCCGTTTTCAGTAACGATGGCGATTACCGGAAAGTCAACCGGGCGCCGTTTTTTTAATGATGTAACTTTGTAACCATTTAGAAACACGCCGTATAGACGAGCCAGCGAAACGATGGCGGCCATGCTGGCGCCAGGGTTCAAGCGGCGGTTGATCAATAAGAAGCGATCATCGCCATGGATAGCCGCCAGTAGATGCCTCAAAGCGACATCGCCGCACATTCCCTGGTCCGTCTGAAATAGATAAGCCATCGATTCCCTCTTATCATTAATAGCAAGGGGAAAAGAAAAAGACCCAATCGGGTCTTTATGTTAGTAAGTCTTACGGCGCGCCTCTTTCATCTTCTCTTTGCGACGGACGCCCGGTTTGAGATAAAACTCATGTCGCCGTGCATCTTTCAAAACGCCTGACTTATTAACCTGCCGTTTAAAGCGGCGTAAGGCTTCATCGAGCGATTCGTTTTCGCGCACTTGAGTTTTGGCCATGATATTTCACCTCCTTAGATAATGATTCCAGCAGTAGCAATTATAGCATCTGCATTGATAATCGCAATAAGATTAGTAGTTGCCCGGCTTAATGGTTTCCCCGGCCATCAGTTTGACGCCGGAACTCGTTCCGATGCGCGTGGCGCCGGCAGCCACCATCGCTTTTAAATCTTCCAGCGAACGGACGCCGCCGCTCGCTTTGACGCCCATGCTCGGTCCGACCGTCTGCCGCATTAAGGCGACATCGGCGACCGTGGCGCCACCGGTGGAAAATCCGGTTGACGTTTTGACAAAGTCGGCTCCGGCCTTCTTCGATAATTGGCAGGCACGGACTTTTTCCTCATCGGTCAAGAGGCATGTTTCGATAATTACCTTGAGTGTGCGGTTTCCGCACGCTTTCTTGATAAGACGGATTTCCTCATAGACGAGGTCGTCGCGCTTGGCTTTGAGATTCGACACGTTGATGACCATGTCGATTTCGTCGGCTCCGTTTTTGATCGCCTCGAGTGTTTCGAACACTTTGACGCTGGCCAGCGTTTGCCCTAACGGGAATCCGATCACGGTGCACACCTTGACATCGCTTCCTTTGAGAAGGTCGCGGCAGGTGGGAACGAAGTGCGGGTTGACGCACACGCTCATGAAATCGTATTGGCGCGCTTCATCGCACAGCGTCTTAATCGCCTCGTAAGTGGCGTCTGGTTTCAGAAGCGTATGGTCGATAAGCTTATTGATCGTCATCGTCACGGCCTCCTGGGTTGAGCTTATTTATCGCCTTTTTTGCCGGCTTCGATCGCTAATTTGGATTTTTCCTTGACGGCTTTGGTCGGTTTGGTCTTCGGTTCCGCTTTCGGGGTCTTGGGGGCTTTTTCCTTGACGGCCTTCTTGGCTTCGTCCTTCTTCGCCGTTTCCTTCTTGGCTTCGATGGTCAGCACTTGCTTACCATCATAATAGCCGCATGTCGGACAGACGGTGTGCGATTTGATCATCGCCCCGCAATGGGAGCAAGTGGCCAATCCGCTTACCTCAAGCTTAAAATGCGTCCGCCGCATTCTTTTTTTAGTCTTTGACGTTCTCCTAAATGGTACTGCCATGATGTTTCTCCTTTGTTACCTACGAAATAATATCGATTCTATCGCTATTTGTCAATCGTTTTTCTTACATCATCTAATAATCGTTTCAAATGCTTGGACTGGCTTGCCGGACACATCATAAAAGCATCTTACAACCATTCCTTTTCGTAGTTCGCTTCCCTGGACAAACGCCTTAAGGTAGTGCGATGAATGGCCTTCGTATGCCTTGAACGTTTCATCGTATTGTTCCAAAACCACTTCGATTGGTTGACCGGCGAAACGCGTGGCATAGGCATTTTCCAATTGCTCCGACAGCCGCAAGAGGCGATTGACGCGGTCTTTAATCGTCTGCGAGGACACTTCTTCCTTCAGGTTTGCCGCCCGCGTGCCCGTCCGTTTTGAAAATGGGAATACGTGGATCTTGCTGAAGCCAAGTTCTTCGGCCACACGATAGGTATTATCGAATTCACCATCGGTCTCACCAGGAAAACCGACGATGATGTCCGTCGTCAAGGCGATGTCGGAAACCGCTTCGCGAATTGCCTTGATTTTATTTACGAAAGAAGCGACGTCGTAGTGGCGGTTCATGGCTTTTAAGACGAAATCGGAACCGCTTTGGAGCGGGACGTGGAGATGGCGGGCCAGCCGCGGTTCATTTTTCAATAAAGTCAAAAAGCGCGGGGTGATCTCGCTCGCTTCGATGCTGGAAATGCGTAGCCTGAATAGCGTCGGGAACATTTTCAGGATCTCCTCGATCAAATCGTCGAAGGAATAATCGCTAAAGTCACGTCCGTAACCGGCAGTATGGATCCCAGTGAGCACAAGCTCATGAAAGCCATGGTCGAGCAACGCGGCGATTTCCCTGAATATGTCGTCTTTAGGCCGCGAACGCATCTTGCCGCGGGCGTAGGGAATTAGACAATACGAGCAGAAATTGTCGCACCCATCCTGAATTTTGACATATGCCCGCGTGCGGTCGCTATAGCTGGTGACCGATAGCGTTTCATACTTCCAGGTCCGTTTGTCTTCCGCGATGGCGACTTGGTTTTCGTCCGTTTCGTAATACTTTTCTATCAGCGCGGGAATGGCCGCCCGGTTGTTGGTGCCGACGATGATATGGGCCCCGGTCAGTTCCGCGATCAGCGGTGCTTCCAATTGGGCGTAGCAGCCCATGACGACGGTGACGATTCCTGGATGCAAAGTTTGGAAGTGCCGGATCGACTGGCGTGATTTCTTGGCGCTCATGCCGGTGACGCTGCAGGTGTTGACGATGATGATGTCCGGTTTGGACTCATCATAAAAATAACCGCTAGCCAGCATCAGCAGTTTCACGGCTTCCGACTCGTAGGAATTTACTTTACAGCCCAACGTATGGACTAAAAACGATTTCATAGTTTGTAGCGTTTCTTCTCGACATTGGCCAGGTGTCCGTAGTAGCGGTCGACTAGCTGTTGACTCACGAGGCGTCCGTTAAGCAAGGCGGCGACCATGCCTTCGCGGTCGTTGGCAAAAAAGCAATTGACAACCGGCAGGAGCCGGTCGACGATGCCTTCTTCGTCTTCGCGGTCGATAAAGCGGTCGAACACCGGAATCGCTATGTCAAGGCCCCCTTGACGGTTGACGACGTACAGTTTTCTGAAATCGAGATGGTAAAAGGCCATCGAGGTGGCGTCTTGCCCCAGTTTGATCAAACGTGTGAAGTAAGAATCATAAAGGGCGAAATTATACGTTTCAAACGGGTTGATGATCGAATTGGCAAACTCGGTTTGCAGCTTCTGATACGGAAAGTCGCACAATTTGTCTGGTTCCTTCGCATAGATGTAATTCATCGCACGGTTGAAGATGGGGATGTAGCACGGAAGGTCTTTATCCATGAAAAAGGGCAGATCCCATTTATGGGTGCTGATCGCCTCGCGCATCTCGTGATGCTTGAAGCGGCCGTTAACTCTGATCGAAGTTTCCTTAAGTTCCTGCAGCTTGGCTTCGATCGTCTCTTTGTTGATGATGCTTTTCAAGACGATGTTGGCCTTGATCAAGGCGAAGTCGTCTTCCAGGTTATACAAATCCAAAAAGACGTTATGGTCGACGAACAGGTGCCGATGCGTCATGAAAAAGGCGTACTCGGGACTATCGGTCAGCCGGACGTGTTTTTGTTCCGTTTTTAATAATTCAAATAGACGCATGGGCATATTTATAGGCCAGCATCGCCAATCCGGCGATGACGGCCGTCTCCGTCCTTAATATCGTGGCGCCGAGCGAAACGGGGATGAATCCGAACGTTTTCGCAAGTTCGACTTCTTCGTGCTCGAATCCGCCCTCGGGTCCGATCAGTAAGGCGACGCCTTCGGTGGCGTCGATGGCAACGTCAAGCGGTTTGCCATTGGCAATCGTGGTGTCGGCAATCAGTTTCTGCCCGAGAGTCACCGAAACGGCTTCGCGCAGCTTTTCGCAAAACGTCAGTCTTGGCATCTCGAGCCGCAGCGATTGTTCAGCGGCTTCCTTGATGATGCGTTCATAGCGGTCACGTTTTTTCATGAAGTCATTTCTGGTCATGCGGACGATGGATCTGGCGGTCAAAGTCAAAATGATATTTTTGACGCCGAGCTCGGTCGCTTTTTGAAGGACGAGGTCGAGTTTTTCTCCCTTAGGCAAGCTATAAATAAGCGTGATGTCCGGACCTTTGCGTTGGTCGGAAAGTTTTTTTACTACTTCGGCGGCAAATGGGGTTATGGTGAGGATATGGCATAAAAAAAGGCTGCCATCGGACACTAGTTCGAATTCCGCGCCTTCCTTTTGGCGCATCACGTGCAGGAGATGGTGAATATCGTCAGGTGTCAAAAGCGCCTGACGGTCCAACAAGCGGCCGAAGTAGCGTTGCATTATTTCAGCAGTTCGCCGCGGCCGTCTTTAAGATTGCTGCTCATGAGAATATAAGCGCCAAGTCCGGCCTGGCACAGCACCATGACGGCGATGATAAGGTAGCTGTAAAGTCCCAACGGCCACAAGACGACGCATAAGGCGATGAGGATGATTGCCGTGAACAGCCACCATAAAGCGGTGCGTTTATAGAGTAGATAGAATAAAGGGGCTCCCGTGAATCCGATCGTAAAAGCCAGGATGGCGGCGATTTTACGCGTTTTCTGGCGCACGAGTTCGTAATTAGGCTCCACCGGGTTATACGTTTCGGTGTAATCCTGACCGACTGAGCTTGGGACCGGACCGGCCGGTTCTTTTTCATGGCAAATCGGGCATTCGGGAATCGGTTTCGCTAGCGGAGTACCGCATTTCTTGCATGTTAGCATGTGATCACCTGCTTCTTTTCTATTATTGATGATTTGCATATTGATGTAAATTGAAAAGTGCTCATAGAGCACTCAATCAATTCTTGAACATCCGGCGGAATTTGTCGAACATCGACTCGCTTTTGCCCGATTCTTTTTGGAATTCTTTCAGCAGTTCTTGCTGGCGTCGCGAAAGATTACTCGGCGTCTGCACTTTCAGATGGATGTATTGGTCGCCAGGGGCCCCACCGCGTAAGTCGGCGACGCCTTTGCCTTTAAGTTTCAATATTTTATCCGGCTGCGTCCCGGCGGGAATCTTCAAACTCACGTCGCCATAGACGGTCGGGACTTCGATGTCGAGTCCGAGCGAAGCGTCGACGAAGCTGATTGGGACTTCAAGATGAATGTCGTTACCGTCGCGCTGGAAGAACTCATGCGGCTGGACGGCCACTTCGATGAAGAGGTCGCCGTTAGTGCCGCCATCGTTGCCGCGTTCGCCTTTGGAGGCGATGCGGATTTGCTGGCCGGTGTTGATGCCGGCGGGAATGTTGACGTCGATGTCGGTCTTGACGTGGTTATAGCCTCTGCCGCCGCACGAGGTGCAGGCGTTACGGATCGTTTTGCCTTTGCCGCCGCACGTCGGACAGGTGTTTTGGCTTTCCATCGTGCCGAAGATCGTTTGCTGGCGCGTTTTGACATAACCGCTGCCGCGGCAGGTGGAACATGTCTCGATGTCGCTACTGGAATGGGCGCCGGTGCCCCCACAGCGGGTGCATTGTTCGTCATAAGTGACCGGTATCGTCACGCGTTTGCCTTTGATGGCATCCATGAAGCCGATCTTGATGCGCATAAAGCTATCGGCGCCGCGCCGGGGACCTGTCTGCGGCTTATTGCGGCGACTGCCGCCGAAGAACGACCCGAACAGGTCGCCGAGGTCAACGTCTTGGAACGCGCCCCCGCCAAAACCCTGGAACGGATTCTGGCCGCCGTTTTGATCGAAGGCGGCATGGCCAAATTGATCGTAAGCGGGGCGCTTTTGATCATCGTATAAGACGTCATAGGCTTCCTGAACTTCCTTGAATTTGGCTTCGGCATCGGGTGCTTTATTGACGTCTGGATGATATTTTTTGGCTAGCTTGCGATACGCGGCTTTGATTTCGTCCTTGCTGGCGCTTTTAGTTACGCCGAGCACTTCGTAAAAATCGCGTTTATTGGCCATGTCTTATTCCATTACTTCTTTTCGGTGAAATCGGCATCGATGACATCGTCATCGTTTTTGCCGCTTGATTCGGTATTGGCATGGGCGGCGCCGTTTTTGGGCGCGGCTTGCGCCTGGGCCATGTATTCGGCGGCTTTTTCAAGATCGCCGATCTTGCGGCGAAGCGTCTCGATGTCGTTTTTATCAAGCGCTTCCTTCAACTCATTGCGGAGCTTTTCGGTTTCTTCTTTTTGTTTTGGATCGAGCGAGGCACCTTTTTCTGCCAGGGCTTGATCGATTGAGTTCAGGTATTGTTCGGCCTTGTTCTTGAGTTCGACTTCTTCTTTACGGTGTTCGTCGGCTTCCTTATTGGCTTCGGCTTCGTTGACCATGCGGTCGATTTCCGATTTGCTCAAGCCGGTGCTGCCGGTGATCGTGATTTGCTGTTCTTTCTGGGAATCAAGGTCTTTGGCGCTGACTTTGACGATACCGTTGACGTCGATCGAGAAGGTGACTTCGATTCGAGGTTCGCCCCGACGCGAAGGTTTGATGCCTTCGAGCTTGAAATGGCCGAGCAGTTTATTGTCGCGCGCCATCGGGCGTTCGCCTTGGTAGACCATGATGTCGACGGCCGGTTGGTTGTCGGCCGCGGTCGAGAAGATTTGGCTCTTGGTGGTCGGAATCGTCGTGTTGCGCGGGATAAGCGGAGTCATCACTTCACCCAAGGTTTCGATGCCGAGGGTTAGCGGGGTCACGTCGAGCAGAACGACATCTTTGACATCGCCGGACAATACGGCACCCTGGATGGCGGCGCCGATGGACTCGGCTTCGTCGGGGTTGACTGAAAGGTTCGGGTTCTTGCCCATAATCTGCTTGACGATGTCTTGGACGGCCGGCATGCGGATCGAGCCGCCGATTAGCAATACTTCGTCAATGTCGTTGGCGGTCAAATTGGCATCTTTAAGCGCTTTGCGGAGCGGTTCTTCGGTCCGTTTTAATAAATGCTTGGTCATGTCTTGGAATTTGGCGCGGCTGATCTTCGTTTCGAAGTTGATCGGACCGGTCATAGTTTGGCCGATGAATGGCAGCGAAATGATCGTTTCCAATTGGCCAGAAAGTTCGATTTTGGCTTTTTCGGCCGCTTCCTTGAAGCGCTGGAGGGCCATCTTGTCGGTAAGGGTGACGCCGTGTTGGGCGCGGATTTGTTCTTGAATCCATTTGGACAGCACATCGTCCCAATCGTCGCCGCCGAGATGGTTGTCCCCGGACGTGGCGATGACTTCAAACGTGCCATCGCCGATTTCAAGGACGCTGACGTCGAATGTGCCGCCGCCGAGGTCATAGACGAGGATCTTGCCGGATTTCTTGGATTCCATGCCGTAGGCGAGGGCGCTGGCGGTCGGTTCGTTGATGATGCGCATCACTTCGAGCCCGGCGATTTGGCCGGCGTCTTTGGTCGCTTGCCGCTGGGCGTCGTTAAAGTAAGCCGGAACGGTGATGACGGCTTTCTTAATTGTTGTGCCGAGGGATGCTTCGGCGTATTTCTTCATGTAGGACAAGACTTTGGCCGAGATTTCCTGCGGCGTGAAGTCCTTGTTAAGCGCGTTGATGTGGACTTTGCGGTCGGTGCCCATCTGCCGTTTGATCGACAAGACGGTGTCCGGGTTGATGACGGCTTGCCGTTTGGCGGCGTCGCCGACGATTTCTTCCCCGCTTGATTTGAAGGCGACGACCGACGGGGTCGTGTTATGTCCTTCGGGATTCGGGATGACTTTTACCTTGCCATCCGCTTGCATGTAGGAAACGACCGAATTCGTCGTCCCTAAGTCGATGCCAATGATGATTTCTTTTGCCATATGTGTGTGCTCCTTTGTTATGGTTATGCATCAAACTCTTTGGCGGAGTTTGTATTTGCCGTAGTTGTCGTCTCTTCGAGCGTCGGCGTCGGTTCGGGTGGTGTCTCAAGCGGCTTCTTCTTGCTTAAGACGACCATGGCCGGGCGAAGGATTCTTTCTTTCAGCTGGTAGCCGCGTCCGACGATCCGCAGTACGATGTTTTCCTCTAAATCACTATACTCGGTGTCGAGGGCATGCATCGTCTTGTAGTCGAACTTGTCGCCGACGTTTGGGGAGATGTCCTTGACCCCTTCGCTTTCTAGAACCGTTTTAAGTTGCCGGTAGATGTGTTCGAATCCGACCAGGAACCGCTTTAAGGTCTCGTCTTCAGTCTTCATGTCGATGGCGAACTGGAACGAATCGAGGATCGGGAAGATGTTTTCGATGAAGCCGGCAGCGCGGTATCTGATCGCTTCGGACAGCGTTTTCTCGTTTTGCTTCCGGGCGTTTTCCATGTCGGCGTAGACCATGTAGTACTTATTTTTCCAGTTGGTCAGCTCTTCTTCGAGTTTAGCCACTTTGTCTTCGAGCTCGGCTTCTTTTTTCGGTTTTTTCGTCTCTTCGACGTCTTTGATGTTTTTTTCTTTTTTTTCGACCATGATTGTTATTTCTTCTCCTTGTGATTGAAATAGTCTTCGAGCATGCCGGCGATGTATTCGAGCGCGCTGACGACGCGGTCGTAGTCCATCCGTGTCGGCCCGACGACGGCGATGGAACCTTCCGGATGACCGGGTATCTTCAACTTCGTCGAGATGATCGACACGTCTTCGTACTCTTCGCCGACTTCACCGATCTTAATCGTGATGTTTTCGCCTTCTTGAGATACATCCCGGAAGACGGCGGGCGAATCTAGTAGCGAGATCAAGTTACGAAGCTTTTGGGCGTCGTTACTGAATTCCGGCTGACTGAACAGTTCGTCTTGGCCGTACAGCCGCAGGCGATCCGAGGCAAAATGGAGGAAGGCGTGGGCGAACGCTTGGTAAACGACGTCATGCTCGGCGACGTAATCTTGCAGGATCGGCCGTATCGCTTCCATTTTGGCCACCAGTTCGGACACCGGGGTGCCGATCAATCGTTCGTTAAGAAGCGTGACGCTCTTTTGCAGATCCTTCATCGCCATCTGCTCGGGAATCACGAACGTCTTGTTTTCGACGTAACCTTGGTCGGTCACGAAGATGGCCGTGGCCGAGTTGCCGGAGATGGGAATGATCGATAGACTGACGAGCCGTTCTTCCTTGGCATTTGGACCTAAGACAATCGAGGCGAGGTTGGTCATATGGGCCAATATCTCGCAACTTTGCTTAATGATGTCGTCGATCGATTGGGCTTTCTTGTCGAGGATATGCTGCAGTTGCTGTTTGATTTCTTGGTCCAGCGAACGGTTACGGAGATTGTCGATGTAGTAGCGGTAGCCTTTGCTGCTGGGAACGCGACCCGAGGAAGTATGCGTTTTTTCGAGCAGACCAAGACCTTCAAGATCGCTCATCTCGGCGCGGATCGTGGCTGAGGAGTAGGGCAAATCATACGTTTCGATCAAGGTGTGGCTCCCGACGGGAACGGCCGTTTTGATGAAGTGGTCGACGATCAATTTAAGGATTTGGTCGCGTCGTGAAAGTGTCATGGACTACCTCGTTAGCACACGAAATCCCCGAGTGCTACCAGCATTCTATATCAAGGTCTTGGCACTGTCAAGAAATAAGTGCTAAATCAGTAAATGATGCATTGCATCAATAACATTTGCGGTCGATCGAAAGCGTCGCGCTGATGCGGTCGAATATCGTCCGCTCCGTGTGCACGATGAGCATGTAGAAGGCGTTGATGATGGCCCAAGGGAATATCGCCAGCATAAACGACCGAAGAAACGCCGTCTTGGCGTCAAGGCGTTTCTCATCGATGCGGACGATGCGTACCTTAACGAACGAGGAACCGAGCGTATACCCATTGAATACGAATGACGCCGCCCCGGCGAATATACCGTATATCAGACTGGCGGCAATCTGTGTCAAGACGATCTTGAACACGACGCCTAACGGCAGCGGTAAGGCAAAAAACAGCACGATGGCCAGGGCCAGCGCAAGTGCATAATCAAACAAGTAGGCAAACAGACGTTTTTCGTAACGGGCAATGTGCATCGCTAATTCTCCTGCAGCAACGTGACGACGAGCCGATCGAGGACCAGCAGCCCTTCATCACTAGCATACCACCGGCCATTTTCAGATTGAAGCCATCCGCACGCGGTAAGTTTTCGGATTGCCTTGACGTATTTTTCCTTAAAATCATATTGGAAGCGATTTTGGAAATCTTTTTCGAGGAAACCTTGCTCCAGACGCAATTTAAGCATCAGATAGTAGGTTTCTTCATCTTTTAGAGTGACATCTTCGCGCTCGGCAACCGTCACTCCTGATAGATAGGCACGGAAGTTCTTGGTGTTCGTATAACGAAGCCCGGGCAAATAGCCGCTGGCGCCTAAGCCGATGCCGTAATAGAACTCATTGTTCCAATAAGTAAGATTGTGACGCCCTTCATACCCCGGCAAGGCATAATTGGATACTTCATAACGGCGGTAACCGCGCTCGCGAAGGCGCGTTAAGATTAAGTCATAGTGCTTGCGCGAAGTATCGGAGGCGGCCACCTTGACATGCCTGAGGCCATAGACGGTGTGCGGGTGCACGGATAGGCTATAAGTTGATATATGTTCGAGATTTAAACTAAGCATCTTATCGATGTCTTCTTGAAGCTGTTTCATCGTCTGGCCGGGAAGATCATAGATCAGATCGCCGTTGATCGGCCGAAACCCGAGCTCACGGGCGCTGGCGACAGCCTTCCGCGTTTGTTCCTCGTCATGGCGGCGGTTCATGTGCGTCAGTAGCTTCGCATCGAAACTTTGAATGCCGAAGCTAAGGCGGTTGACGCCGAGGCGGCGCATCAATGTTAATTTGTCTTTAGTGGCGTTTTCAATGTTGGCTTCGACCGTAAATTCACCTTCAGGGGCAAGCAAAGGAGCTAACCGCGTCAATAAACGTTCAAGCTGTTTTTCCGTAAGCGCGCTTGGAGTGCCGCCGCCGACGTATATGGTGTCGACTGAGGTGATATGATAACGATCCAGTTCATCAAAAAGCCGATCGAGATATCGATCAGCCCAGTCTTCGACATACAACATCTTCGTAAAATCGCAATAATGGCACAAATGGTCGCAGAACGGGATGTGGACGTATAATGAGTTAATCTTTTTTTTCGGTGTGGTCGGGACCAAATTGTTCCATTTGCTCCTTGGTTTTGGGATCTTCGACTTTGACGATGACGCGTTCGATTTCCTCGCGGGCGGCTTCTTCATCGTCGATTTTCACGTCTTTGCCACGTAATGCCGGAATATATTTCCGGAGTAGATAGGCACCCAGCGAGATGAGCCCGAAGATGGCCAAAATGACCATGACGGCCAAGATTGGATTGTCGAGAATGCTTGAATGGATGATCATGGGTACCTACTTTCGATTCACCGGAGTATAGATGAATTTGTTTTTGTATGTTTCCTTGCGGTAGTAGCCTTGGCTTGCCAGGTGATCCATCGAGGTGCGGGCCGTTTCATAGGCGCACCCGAGCGCTTTTTTGAATTGGCTGATGGTGTAAAATTTGCCGATCGTGCAGTGACGGGCGTAGAAATACGCTTCGCCGCGTTTCAGTGACGGATTGGTTTCCATCAGGTGTTCTTCGATACGGGCGGCGTCGACTTCGTCAAGGGCAATCGGAGCGCCGGGAAGCGCCATCCGTTCATCGATGTTGAGCGGTTTGGTGACCGGCGTCGGAACGGATTGCCGTTCTGCCATGACTTCTTCTTTGATCGGCTCGGAGATAGGCATCGTCTCTTCCTTAAGCGTCTGCTTTTCGATCGTGATGACTTCGTCAAGTAACGATGTGATCGTTTTTTCGGCTAATGGCAGGAACGAATGGAGAATATAGGTGACGTCGCCCGTTTTTTGCACTTCGGCCAAGGTCTTGGCCAAATCGTCGTTTTGATCGATCAGCCATTCCTCGATCGCCAATAGGACCGGGACATCGTCATAGTCGGCATGGGCCAAGACGCTTTTTAGCGTCAGGATCGCCATTTCTTCCGAATAGGTTTCAAACGGCTTGACCAAGACGATGTAATAGAAAGCGATGACCGCTTTAACAAGCGGCGACAAATCGGCATGGACGATGAATTCCTTCAGCTGCCCCATCATCTCTTCGATGCGCGAGAGCGGGGCGGCGGCATACGTCTTGCCGATGAGGGCTTTTTGGTCGGGATTGGCCATTTCGCGTTCGCGGTAAAGGTGCTGCAGATCGGCTTGTCCGGTCAATAAACCGTAAACGTCGGCCAAGAAGGCGTCGTCGATCGGATCGGTGACGTTATGTTTGACGTAGCGGAGGGCGGATAGATAGTTGGCGAGTATCAACCGATCGGGGCTGATCGTCGACAAGGAGTCGTTGATCAATGCCTTAAGAAAAGGCTCGTCGACGACAAGGCGGTATTTTTTGGCGATGTCGGCCAACTCGGTTATGAAGAATTTTTCCTGATAACGGGCTAAGCCGTAACTTTCTTTTGGAACTTTGTAAACGCGCAGATACGCCTTCATGAGTTTGCGCTCGAGGGCGTTGACGGTATCGGCGATTCTCGGAGTCATGACGAGGGTCAATTGGCCGTTATCGATGCCGCGCAGGGCTAGGTAGCGGGTGAACTGGCCGCGGTATTTGATGATATTGGTCCAAATGGCGTCGATCAGCGAGGTACCGAGCGACTTCATCACCTCGGAGCGGGTGGCGTAGACGTCGTTGCTGAAGCGGATTGCCAATTCGTCATTTCCCATATTGCGGTCCTTTTGCTTTATCTATTCTCAAGGTTATCAAACAATCTACCAATTTTCTACTAGTTTAATTGAAGATTTGTTTGCCGCTTACTCGTCGTCGAGTGACAAAACGGTCATGAAAGCCTCTTGCGGCACCTCGACAGAGCCGATTGCCTTCATGCGTTTCTTGCCCTCTTTTTGCTTCTCGAGCAGTTTTCGCTTGCGCGAAATGTCGCCGCCGTAGCACTTGGCCAAGACGTCCTTGCGGACGGCTTTGATGTTGCTGCGCGCGATGACTTTGCCGCCGATGGCCGCCTGGACCGGTATTTCGAATTGTTGACGCGGAATGATGTCTTTCAACTTACGGACGATGACGCTGCCGCGGTCGTAGGCATTGCCTTTGAATACGATTGTCGACAACGCGTCGATCGGTTCCCCGTTAAGCAGGATGTCCATCCGTGTCAGTTGACTGGCCCGATATTGGGAAAAGGTATAGTCGAACGAAGCGTAGCCTTTGGTCACGCTTTTAAGGCGGTCGAAGAAATTATAGATGATCTCCGCCAGCGGGAGTTCGTATTTGATGATCATGCGCGTGTCGTCGAAAAACTCGAGATCGATATGGATGCCGCGCCGGGCTTGGCACAGTTCCATCACCGCGCCGACGTAATCCTTGGGCGTCATGATCGATGACAGCACGAACGGTTCTTGTATTTCCTTGATCAAGGTTGGGTTCGGCAGTTTGCTCGGATTGTCCAAATCCAATACTTCGCCCGAATGCAGATGGATTTTGTATATGACGCTCGGGGCCGTCAGAATCAGGTTCGAGCCGTATTCGCGTTCAAGACGTTCCTGGACCACGTTCATGTGCAGCAAGCCCAAAAAGCCGCACCGGAAGCCAAATCCGAGCGCCTGCGAGTTTTCCGGTTCGAATTTGAGACTGGCATCGTTAAGCGAAAGTTTTTCCAGGGCGTCTTTTAAATCGCCGTATTTCTTGCTGTCGACGGGATACAAACCGCAGTAGACCATCGGATTGATGTGGCGGTAGCCGGGTAACGGCTTATCGGCCGGACGGATTGCCAAGGTGACGGTTTCGCCCGAATGGACATCCTTGATATCGCGGATCTGGGCGGCGATATAGCCGACCTCGCCGCAACAAAGCGTGTCCCGCTTCTCTTCTTTCGGAGTACGGACGCCGACCTCGGTCACCAAGTATTTCTTGTTGGCGGCCATCAGTTCGATCGTGTCGCCGACGGCGACTTTGCCTTGCTTGATGTTGACAAGGACGATGACGCCGCGATAAGAGTCGTAGAAAGAGTCGAATATCAAAGCCTTGAGCGGTGCATTGACGTCGCCAGCGGGCGCCGGTATGTATTTGACGACGGCTTCGAGGACGGATTTGACGTTAAGACCCGTTTTGGCGGAGATGGCAATCGCGTGTTCGACCGGCAATCCGATCCGGTCGCGTATTTCCTCTTTGGCTTTCTCGACGTTGGCGACCGGTAAATCGATTTTATTGATGATCGGGATGATTTCCAAGTCGTTATCGATTGCGAGGTAGACGTTAGCCAGCGTCTGCGCTTCGACGCCTTGGGACGCATCGACGACCAATAATGCCCCTTCGCAGGCGGCGAGCGAGCGGGAAACTTCGTAGGTGAAGTCGACATGCCCGGGCGTGTCGATCAAATTGAACGTATAAGTGATGCCATCATCGGCCTTGTACGCTAAGGTGACGGCAGTCAGTTTGATAGTGATGCCCCGCTCGCGTTCAAGGTCGAGCGAATCGAGCATTTGGGACCGCATCTCGCGGCTGCTGACGGCCCCGGTCAATTCCAAAATGCGGTCGGCCAAGGTCGATTTTCCATGGTCGATGTGGGCGATGATCGAGAAGTTGCGAATATGCTTTTGGTTAAATTTATCCATGATACGCGTATATTCTATACGAACTGGTCCTAACTTACCATCAGTTCAGTTTTGTAGACCAAAAAGAGTGCAGGAGCCGCTCGAGGTCGTCGGGATCGATCACCGCCTCGTAATCGGACCACTCGCTTTTGAATAGGTTGCGGTAGCGGCTTTCAAGGTAACGATCGTCGATCAGAAGGGCGATGCCGCGGTCTTTTTCCGACCGGATGACGCGTCCGACCGCCTGCATGACGCGGTTCATCCCCGGATATTCGTAACTGAAGGCATAGCCGTCGCCGTTATGGGCGTTGAAATAGTCGCGGATCAAGTCGCGTTCGAACGAGAGCTGCGGCAATCCGACTCCGATGACGATGGAACCGATGAGGCGATCCTCGATCAAGTCGATGCCTTCGGCGAACGGGCCGCCGAGAACGACGAATCCGACCGTCGTCCGCGACGGATTGATCTGAAAGCGGTCCAGGAAGGCCGTTTGCGCTTCCGCTTTCATATCGGGATCTTGGACCAGCACTTGAATGTCGGATGTCCATTTCATCGCCTTGACGACTTCGTTCATGTATTTATAGCTCGGAAAGAATACCAAATAATTGCCGAGGCGGGCATTGACCGCCAGTTCGATGTATAAAGCCACCTCGCCAAGCGTGGCCGTTCGTTTGGTATAGCGCGTTGCCACTTTTGGAGCCACCATCAGCAACAGGTTTTCGCGCGGAAACGGTGAAGGTAACTTCAACACGGGCGTTTCGGTGGTGCCGCCAAGCATCGGCACGAAATACTCCAGCGGCGATAGCGTCGCGCTGAACATGACCGACGCCTTGAATTGGTCGATGGTCTTCTTTATCAAGGCGCTCGAATCAAGGCACATTAAGTCGAGGGCGTATCCCGTCGAGGCATTCCATGATTGGGTATAGACGAAATGGTCGTCGAAGTACTCGGCCAGCCGTAAAAACCGGTTGCTGTCGAAATAGAAATCCTTCAACGGTTCGCCGATAAGATCCGGGTGATGGCGCATCACGTCGAGCGTCTGCACGTTAAAGGCGTCGAGGGCCGGGAACCAATCCGCCGGAAGTTTAATGACCTCATCGTATGGTTCCTGCCGCAAATCATATTGTTCAAACAGCTTCTTCAGTTTCGTGATCGTGCGTTTGAACTTCGGGTGCTTGATTTTCTTGACACTCTTTCGCATCGCCGTAAACGAGGCGTTGGTAACCGACGCCGAATACATCGATCGGCTCCGCTCGACTAGATTATGGGCCTCGTCGACTAAAAGGAAATGGGCGCTGGCGTCGACATCGAAAAAGCGGCGCAAATAAACCGTTGGGTCGAACACATAGTTATAATCCCCGATGATTACATCGGTAAACAAAGCCAAATCGAGTTGCAGTTCGAACGGGCATAGACCAAACAGTCTGGCGTTATCCACGATGATGTCGCGTGACAATGACCGCTCGCGGTTTAGAATGTCGTTCAAGGCGACGCGAATTTTATCGTAGTAACCTTTCGCGAACGGGCATTCGTCGGGATTGCATCCGGCCCCTGGCGTGAAACATATTTTCTCTTTGGCGGTGATTGCGATGTAGTTGAAGTCGGCGCCGTTATGGATCAACCGGGCGCAGGCGCTCAAGGCGGCCTCATGACCCGAGTTCTTGGCGGTAACGTAGAAGATCTTGCCTTTTAGCGTTTTCCCAAACGAAAGAATCGTCGGGTAGAGCGTCGAAATCGTCTTGCCGATGCCGGTGGGGGCTTCTGCCAATAAATGGCCTCTGTTTTTGGCCATGGCGTAAACGTATTTGGCCAGCTCGCGCTGACCGGGGCGGAACTCTTTATACGGGAACGTCAACGCGGCGACGCTTTGATCACGTTTGAGAATATTGGCGGCTACCAGGCGATAGAAATCGAGATACCCCTTAATAAGATCAAGTATGCGCTGACCGAGATCGGTCACTTCTTCTTCGTAATTACGGATCATCATCGTTTCGTCGACTTGGTTGATGTAGATGATGCGGATGCGGATAAACGATAGATCGTGAGCCAGCGCATACATATGGCCATACAAAGCGGCCTGCATCCGATGCCATTGTTCGTTGGCGTCGGCAAACGTCTCCAACTCGGCGATCGTCGTCTTGATTTCCTCGATGTAGACCTTGTCCAGCAGTTGTCGGATGCCGTCGGCGTAACCTTCGATCGTCACGTCGTAGTCATCGACTTCGTACGTATGTGTTAAGAAAAATTCCGAATTGTACGATCCTTCCTGCTGGCTTTGGTATTTTTGATGCAGTTTGGTTCCGGCCTGCATCGATGCTTTGTTGAAGATGCGCGTGTCGATGTCGCCTTGGCGGAGCATGAAATCGACGAGGGCGTGGACCGACAGCTTGAGCGGTGTGCGGTTTACCGCCATATGTGCCCGAGAACGTGGCGATTGCCGTTGATGAAATCACGGTATCCCATGATTCGTTTGCCCGGCCATTGCAGCGTTTCGATGGCATAGCGGCCGTCTATTAATTGTAAAAGCAGTTTTCCGCCCTCCAGCGTGACGGTTCCTAGCTCCGAGGCGACCAGTTCGTCATACGTTGTGCCAGAAAGAATCTTCACCTTGATTTCACCATCAAGGATATAGGCGCCTGGCTCAGGAGCCAAACCGCGGATGTAACTGCCGAACTTGACGATGGGGAGATTGATGTCCAATCGTTCTTGCGCCGGCTTGATGCTATAAGCGAAGGTGGCTTGGGATTCATCTTGAGCGATCGCAGGGAACTTACCGTAAATGTAATCGTTCAATAGCTTCGGGATATTTTCATTGATTGCTTCGCTCATTCGGGAAGCCAACGTTCCATAATCGTCGTTATCGAGTATCGGTACCTTAACTTGGGCATAGATGGGACCGGCATCCATTTTCTCGGCCATCCCCATCAAGGTGAAACCGGTGGTCGTCAGTCCGTTGATGAGCGCGTACTGCATAGGGGCGGCTCCTCGTAAGGCGGGCAGGAGACTCCCATGGACGTTGAGGCAACCCAAACGAGGCCATGCCAACACGGCGTTTGGGACGATTTGGCCATAAGCAAGCGTTACCACCAAATCGCAGTGAAAGTCATTGATAAACCCATAATCGGCTTTCATCGATTCGGGCTGAATGACGGGGATGCCATGATTACGAGCGACGATTTTCGTGGGGACGGGCACTATTTCACCCCGGCGTCCGACCGGGGCATCCGGCTGGGCGATGACGGCGATCACGGTAAAACCTTCCTGCAGCAGCCGCTCGAGCAGACTGGCGGCGATGGCAGGTGTTCCCATGAAGACGATTTTGATGTTTAGGAAATTGTTCATTCGTGCATGCTTTAATTTATAATTAAATTGTTTGCTTTAATATTAACGCTAAGGCGGTTACTTCTCAATCATATCCGAAGACGTATCCGTTTCGCACAGTTCCGGCGATTGACCTTGCACCAGAGCGATAAATGTGCTAATATTTTCAAAGTTTTGAAGAGGTAATTTATGGCAAACATCAAATCACAAGTCAAACGCATCGAAACGAACGAAAAAGCCCGGGTCCGCAATGCCGCTTTCAAATCGAAAGTCCGCACTGCCATCAAGAAAGCCGACAAGGCCATCCTCGCCAAGGATGTCGCCCAAGCGGAAGCTTTGGTGGTCGAAGCCGGCGCTTTGATCGATAAATCGGTTTCCGGACATGTCCAAACCGCATCGGCCGCCGCTCGTCAAAAGAGCAGTTTGCAGCGCCGTTTGAACGCGATCAAGTAAACGCAAAACGAAAAAATGGTTCCCTTGCGAACCATTTTTATTTGCTCGTAACCATTGTGATATCATTGTCATATGAAAACTAGTTTATCCAACCCTAAAAGCGACGGTTTCCGGATGCCGGCGGAGTACGAACCGCATCACGGCACCTTGATGCTTTGGCCTTATCGCCGTGACGTATGGCGCGAAGGCGGGCATCCGGCGCAACAGAATTTCTTGGATGTCGCCAAAGCCATCTCGACGCATGAACCTGTTTATATCGGTGTGCCGCCGCAACTTTTCAATAAAATATCTAATTCGTATAAATTTCCTAACATTAATTTTTTCCAAATCGCAAGCGACGACGCCTGGATGCGCGATGTCGGGCCAACATTTCTTATTAATGATCGGCATGAGTTACGCGGCGTCGACTGGGAATTCAACGCCTGGGGCGGCCTTTATAACGGGCTCTACCATCCCTGGAAAAACGATGACATGATTGCCGCCAAGGTGCTTAAGATGTTCGGCATTGCCGGTTATCGCACCGACGGATTCGTGCTCGAAGGCGGTTCGATTCACGTCGATGGAGCGGGTTTGGCTTTGGTTACCGAAGCTTGCCTCCTCTCGCCAGGCCGCAATCCGCATTTGTCCAAGCGCCAAATCACGAATATGCTTAAACGGTATTTGAGCGTAAAACGCGTCGTCTGGATACCTTTCGGGGTCTATGAAGACGAAACGAACGAACATGTCGATAACATCGCCTGCTTCGTAGCCCCCGGTCATGTCTTGATTGCCATGGGCGAGGATGAAAACGATCCGCAGTTTCGCATGTGTCAAGCCTCCTATAAGGCGCTTAAGAAGGCGCGCGGAATCGATGGTAACCCCTTAATCATCTCCACGATACCTTTCCCAAGCGAGATTTTAACGGCAACGGAAGCGGAACGAAGCACGCTTACTAGTAGCGAAGCGGCCATCGAAAGACCTTCCCGGCAGCGGCTGGCCGCCAGTTACATCAACTTCTACATCTGTAACGGCGCTATCATCATGCCGTCGTTTGGACTCCCGTCTGATGAAACGGCAATTAAGACGCTGGCTACGTTGTTCCCCGATCGTAAGATCATCCCAGTCCGTTCACGCGAAATTCTCTTGGGCGGTGGCAACATCCACTGTATAACGCAACAAATACCGAAAGGACATCCGTTTATATGAAAACCAAAGTCGCCGCGATCCAAATGTCGATGAGTTGGGACCAAGACCATAACCTTAAAAATGCCGAAGCGTTGGTCCGTCGGGCCGCCAAAGACGGCGCTAACGTCATCTTGCTCCCGGAGCTATTCATGACGCCGTATTTCCCGCAGATAGAGAAATACGAATATTTCGATTTGGCCGCCACGATGGAACAAGCGCGTCCGATCCTTCATTTCCAAGCCGTCGCCAAAGAACTTGGCGTCGTCTTGCCGATATCCTACTTCGAACGAGAACATAACGTATTTTACAATTCGCTAGCCATGATCGACGCCGACGGTACCATTCTCGGCAACTATCGCAAAACGCATATCCCGACCGGGACAAACTATGAAGAGAAATTTTACTTTACCCCCGGAAACACCCCCTTTACGGTGTTCAAGACGCGTTACGGCCGCATCGGTATCGGCATCTGCTGGGATCAATGGTTCCCCGAAACGGCGCGCATCCTGGCTCTTAAGGGTGCCGAACTGATATTGTATCCGACGGCGATCGGAAGCGAACCGACGTTGCCAATCGACAGCCGCGACCATTGGCAAAACGCCATGAAGGGTCATGCCGCCAGTAACATCGTCCCCGTCATCGCCGCCAACCGCATCGGTTCCGAGCATGACGGCACTTCGAGCATGACGTTTTATGGTTCTTCCTTCATCACTAACGAAGTCGGAAACATCGTCGCCGACATGAATCGGACGGATACGGGTTTCATATCGTGGACGTTTGATTTATCGCAAATCGAAAAGTTCCGCTACAGCTGGGGCGTCTACCGCGACCGAAGGCCCGGGGCTTATTCCGACATATTAAAGAAATGACGTTTCGTTAAAATTGACGATAAACAGTTCAAAGCCGTAGAAGCGGTCCACAAGGCCGCTTTTTATTTGATAATCGAGTTGGTACAGCCGTTCGAGAATCTCGATCAGGCGTTTGTCGGTGAAGGTTCGTTTACGGTTGAGCGCCAGTTTCACGCGATACTCGTGGACGCCGAGTTCGCGCGAAATCTGGTCAAGCGATTTGCCTTGTTCTGATAAATAATAGATCTTCAGCATCAATCGAAACTGCTTTGCGAGCAAATTTATCAGCGTGACCGGCTCTTCGCTATAAGCCCGTAAGTCCCTGAAGATGGCCAACGCCTCATCGAGGCGGCCGTTAGTCAAGGCATTTGACAATGCGAACGTGTTCTCCTCAAGCGGACGACTGACCAGCGCTTTGACGTCTTCAAGCGTGACGTGATCGCCGACCAGCATCAATTTACTGGCTTCCTGGACGAATTGGGTGGCATCGTTTTGGCAGCGGGACACCAGTTCGCCGATGGCGTTATTGTCGATGCGGACGTCCCTTTTCGCAAAATAGCGCCGCACGTATTCCGGCCACGTCTTGTCGTCGATGTCGGTCAATTCGCTTTTCATCGCATCGCGGTTAAGAATTATACCAATATCGGTTTTGGAATTGAAGGTCGGCTCGCTCAAAGTAAAAATAAGATCGGTTTGCTCATTCGGTTGACCAAGATAACGAAGCAATTTGGCGTAATCCTGATCTTTTTCGATTTTTTCCTTAGTTTTGAACGTACTTAGAAAATACGCGTCTTCGATGACGACGACCTTCCGCTCGTAGCCCATCGGCAAGGAGGCGCATTCATCGACGATGATGTGTACCGGCGTTTCGCGACCATTGTAACGGACGTAATTGAAGTCATCGAGTTGCGGAAGCCGCTCCTTGACGAGTTTCTTTAGATGGTTTTTAACCATTAGATCCTGTTTTCCGAATAGAAGATATAGCATACGTTTGGCTCTATTTTACACTATGGCAAAGGTGTTTTTATAGACAATCGTTCCCTCCTCGTCCGTGCGGCGAACAATGATTCCGGACTCTTCAAGTCTTTCCAGCACTTCCGGATGCGGATGGCCGTAATAATTCCGCCCCACGGAGATGACGGCTTCTTTGACGCCAATCGAATCGATAAAAGATGCTGAACTTGAGGTATTCGATCCGTGATGGCCGATTTTGATATAATCGCAGCTCAGTCCTTGATGGCTGACGATGATCGCTTCTTCTACGATCAATGGGGCATCGCCCATCAATAGCCAATCTTTGTTCATAAAACGGAAATAGAGCACGAGCGAGCCAAGGTTGTCATCAACCCCCGACGGCGGAAATAGATTGAGATTATCGAATGTTATACCCGCAAGCGTCATCGGAAAGTCATTTCTGTCGGTCACGACCTTGTCGACGGGAAAGCCGCCCCTAAGTTTTTCCAAGGCGCCATTATGGTCAAAATCGTCATGAGTGACGATGACCGCGTCCAGGCGCGATACGCCTTGCCGGTGGAAATACGGTATCAAGACTTCCGCGGCGATGTCGATGAAGCGCGAACCGCCGGTGTCCACTAAGATGGCATGGCTCCTGTTTTTAATCAAAATGGCATCGCCCTGCCCGACATTGATGAAATGAACTTCCTGCCGCCATAAATTGCCGATAGGTATAATCGTTATCGCAAAAAACATCAACATTAACCATTGGATGTGACGAACATGGTTCCATACTCGCAGTTCCAAGACGAGCAGCCACATAATCAACATCATGATGCATGCAATAATAACTACCGTGGACAAATCGGGAAAATGGATCGTGAATCGAAGCCAACCGCCGATATTAATCAATAAATAACACAAGTTGATCAACGGTCGCAACACCCAGGATAACGGAAATGTAATGGCTTGAATAATCGCCAAGAGCGCTAGCAATGAATTAACGAAAAGCATTGGAATAAATAGCAGGTAACTTACCAAATTCAAATGGCCGATTGCCACCGCCGTATACGGTAGCATCAGCATCATTGGTATGGCTCTGTTCGCCAAACGGGTTGCCAATTTGGTTGGCCGTCTTTTATTGCGCAGGTGCAAAAGCGCTGATAATGTGAATGAAAGATAGAATGCCGGACTATATACTAAATATTTACTAACTAACAGCATTATAATTCCTATTATGCCTCGAATCGCCCAATATGATTCTTTTGGTTTGCCACTCTTAATAGCCAATATCGAGAAGACCCTTAGTAAAATTGAACGCCAGATAGCGACTGAGCTTGGGTTCAACGCCAACCATGGAATCAAAATTACGGAGGCAAAATTACTGGCTTTCTTCTCCGTCATGAACAAACCGAAAAACTTGCCGATAATAGTCATTACTCCATACACCAATAAACCCGAAGTCCTGGTTATGTGGACTATGCTGAGAATGTCAAGTTTGTCATGAAGGCTATCTTCAAGCGGATCATTGAAAAGAAGCAATCTCAAGTAATCGCCATCTTCGGCCGTGAAGGAAGAAAGAAATTTCTCCTTGATGCTAACGAGTCTTATCGGAAACAAGAATATGTCAGTGATTTGTGCATTTCCTATTTCGAAGAAAACGCCTTTTTGATGAAGATAGGTTTCAAAATCAAACTGACTTTCGAGTGACGGAAAGTCGATTTGTCTCGCTTGACCGGACACCCTTATAAAGTCGCCGAGTTGGTATGGATTATCCTTAATCGACACATATATCCTGTGGCCCTTGCTAAGAAGTATCAAATAGTTTTGACGCGACGAAATCACGACTCCGTCAAGCGGTTCCGAAACGGTTTTGGTGCTCGTGATAAAACGACTACAATACCCGATAAGAAACGCGATCAAAATCATAGTGAGGCTGCCTATTCCAAATCGCCACCAAACGAACATGGCGGCGACCAAGGCGCAAACCGACCATGCTAACGGATTGCCGATCGAGGCGCCGCAGCCAAGCGCCAACCCAATGAAAAGGCCGAAAACATTATTCGAGAGTGATGTAATTTTTGATTTTTTCGAACGTGGCATTGCCGATGCCGGACACTTCCTTCACCTGTTCGAGATAACGATAAGCGCCATGTTCCTCCCGATAGCCGACGATGGCTGCCGAAATCGTCGTGCCGATCCCGCTGATAACTAGTAGGTCATCCTTCGTGCTCGAGTTCAAGCCGACTTTCTCATAAGGATAATCGCCGCAAATGTCGTCATCGGCGAATTTCGGGGCGATGTAATAGGTCATCGCGTTTAACAGTTCGCAATCGGGTAAATAAGCCTTTTCATCGGCGTTGTCGGTCGGTCCGCCCGCTGCTTCGATCAAATCGTCGAGGCGCGCGTCCGGATTCAACACATAGGTGCCGGGCCGCATGATCTGACCCGAAATGCTGACCGTAAACGTCGTGGCGCTGCTCGATTGGGTCAGAAGCGAATTCGCGTTCAAGTTCGGATCGATGCTAAGAAGGATGATCAACGTCACGACCGTGAAAACTAAAACGGCAATCATTACTTTGAACATAAAAAAACCTCACTTTCTAATAGTGAGGTGATTTCGTTAATGACGTGTTCGGTTATTCAATGCGGATGATTTCGACCGAATACGGCTTTGGAGCCTTGACCTGGACTTTATCTCCGACGTGACCGCCGAGAATCGCGATGCCGAGCGGGCTGACGTTGGAGATGGTGTTATGGGCGGGATTCGTTTCATGGGTCCCGACGATTTTGAATGTCATCGTCTGATTGGTGCCTAAGTGCTTGATTGTGACCGTGCGGCCGAAGGAGACGACTTTGGTGCTCGTGGCCGTGTTTTCGACGATCGTGGCCGCCGACAGGATGTCTTCAAGCTGGCGGATGCGCAGTTCGACGTCGGACTGCCGGGCTTTGGCCGCGTCGTAGTCGGCGTTTTCCGACAAATCGCCAAGCGAGCGGGCAAATGACAATTGTTCGATTACTTCCGGACGGACGACGTCAATCAGATGCCGCAGTTCGGCAGTCAGCTTTTCGGCGCCTTCGGGAGTCAATATTACTTTTTCTAGATCCATTTCGATACCTCGTTTAAAGTCGTATGTATTTTAACAACATTATTGATAATTTGCCACATATTTATATGTGAATACGGCGATTGGATTCGTGTCACATCTCCGCGTGATGTGATATAGTATTGACGTTTATGAAAAAAACTTCCCTGATTAAACTGATGATGACGTTTCTACGGATCGGCTTATTCACCTTCGGGGGTGGCTATGCCATGATTCCGCTGATGCAACGCGTCGTCGTCGAAGACGAGAAATGGCTGACCTATGGCGAAATGCTCGACATCATCGCCATCGCCGAGGCGACACCCGGTCCCATCGCTTTGAACATGTCGACTTTCGTCGGCTATCGGCAGCGTGGCATCATCGGCGCCATCTTTGCCACATTGGGGATGGCGATTCCATCGCTGGTGATCATCATGATCATCGCCTATTTCAAAGATTCGTTTTTGGACAACCGCATCATCAGCGGGGCGTTGTCCGGCATGAAAGTTGCCATCGTGGTTTTAATTGCCTCGGCGTTATGGAAATTGACGCATTTAATGCCGAAAAACCTTTTGCTCTTCATCTTGATCGGACTATTGGCGGCGACGTTATTCGCCCTTGACCTATTGGGCACACCGATTTCCGGCATCTTCTTCATCATCGGCGGGGGGCTATTGGGCGTCGTGCTGCATGCGTTAAAGCGATTCATCGGAGTGCGAAGTAAGCAAAAATGATTTACCTCGAATTGTTCTATGTTTTCCTGTCGGTTGGCCTATTCACGTTTGGGGGCGGCTACGCCATGGTCCCGATCCTTAAAACGGAAGTGCTGTCGCGCGGATGGATGACCGAGCGGCTTTTCATCGATTTCATCAGCATTTCGGAAGCGACACCCGGACCGTTAGCCTTGAACATGGCGACGTTCGTCGGCATGGAGATGGGCGGGATTCTGGGCGCCGTCATCGCCAGTTTGGGAATGATATTGCCATCGTTGGTCGTCATTACGCTGATTGCCGCCGTCTTCAAAAAGATGATGGACAAGCCGGTGGTCCAAGCAGCTTTAAGCGGCATCAAACCGGTCGTCATCGCCCTGATCGCGACGACGGTGCTCTTTTTATTGACCAAGTTGCTTTGGCCGGTTTCCTATGCTTCAATCGATATTCGGCATTTGATTCTATTGATCGATTTGAGCACGCTTTATTTCGGTTATCGGTATCTAAATAAAAAACCGCTGCACCCGATGATGTTGATTCTCATCGCGGCGGCAAGCGGCATATTGATATTCGGTTTCTAGTCTTCGGTTTCTTCCGGCAGCTCTTCGAGAAAGTTTTCGAGCACGGCGCTAAGATGTTCGTATTCTTCGGCGTCGACCTCGTATAAGTTACCCGCATCATCGTAGCGGGACGCCAATATCTGATCCTCGTCTTTGGGGTCGAAATACAATACATACGTCTTGCCGTTGTCGGGATGTTCGTAGGTGAACAGGATTTCCATCCGCACTTCGGTGCCGTCCTCTTTGGTGATGATCAGCTGTTTGTCATTGGTGAATTCCATCGTTTTTGCTCCTTTGTAGAAATGACTCGAGAATCAGCACCGCGGCCGCGGCGTCAATCGTTTCCTTGCGGTGTTGGGCGCTACGTTCAGCGTTAAGCATCATTTTATTGGCCATGACCGTCGTTAACCGCTCGTCGATTGCATGGATGGCGATGCCAGGGTGCTCGGTCATGAACTCTTCCTTGAAGCGGACGACGGACATAGCCCGTTCGGATATCTGCCCGCTCATGTGAAGCGGATAGCCGATGGCGATGGTGACGACGCTTTCTTTTTGGCATAGGAGGAATAGATAATCCTTCGCCGCCTTATAGTTACCAGGCGCGAAACGATACGTTTCCAGCGGGTGGCCGGCTAATCCGAGCCGATCGCTGATGGCCAAACCCATCGTCTTCGTGCCTAAGTCGACACCGATGACCCGTTCATTCATTTGAGCAATTGGGCAAATAAGCTTGCCGCTTCAGCCCATTTGTCTTTCATTTTGCCAGCGCCGAAAGCCAAGTCCGGGCGTCCGCCGCCCGAACCGCCAAGGATGCCGGCCACTTGCTTCATGATGAGGCCCGCCTTCTTTCCGCCTGCTAATGATGGCGGAGCGACATAGACGACCAATGGCATTTCGTCTCCGTAACTCAATCCTAAAAAGAATGAGATTGCCGGACGCTCGGCTTTCAAGTAGTCAGCGACTTTGGCTAACATGTCGCGATTGTTTCCTTCAAGCAAAACCGCAAAGGGTTCATCAGTTTGGTTTTGGCTTATGATCGACTTGCCGAGCAGGCGGGCTTGTTCATCGCCAAGATGGTTTATTTGTTCAAGTAACGAGGCTTTTTCGCCTAAAATGGCTTTAAGTCGATCGTTTACCTCGTAAATCGAAGATGCACCCAACATATCGCGGGTCTTCATGAATACTTTTTCACGGTGTTTGAATAGATTATAAGCGCCGAATCCGGTCTTGGTGACGATACGGCGGATGCCGGCGGCGATGCTCATTTCCGATTCGATGGCAAACATGCCGATATCGCCGGTTTCCTCGACGTGGGTGCCGCCGCAAAATTCCTTGCTGAGGTTGCCAAATGAAACGACGCGAACGATGTCGCCGTACTTTTCATCAAATGGTGAGATGGCACCGGATTTCTTCGCTTCCTCAATCGGCAAGATGGCAATGGTGCGGGTAGCGTTTTCTTCGATGTAATGATTGACCAACGCTTCGATTTGCATCAATTCCGATTCGGTGACTTTTTGCGGATGCGTAAAGTCGAACCGACCATACTCGGGGTGAACGTATGATCCTTGTTGCAATATATGCGGTCCAAGCACTTCAATCAGGGCTCGTTGCAATAAATGGAGCGATGAGTGGTTGCGCATCGTCAAATAGCGTCTTTGCGCGTCGATGGTCAGTTTAACCTTATCCCAAACGGTGATCGTGCCGAAGGTAACGGTGACAAAGTGCATATGCTGACCGTTGGGGGCTTTTTGGACGTCGGTCACTTCGAGCCGCACGCCTTCGTTTTCGATGATGCCGATGTCTGGTACCTGACCGCCGCTTTCGGCGTA
>Ga0172367_10001907_pt1 | contig 29444 bp, 24 predicted proteins | sample Lak10m_FD_114542 | JGI IMG/M metagenome (GOLD analysis project Ga0172367, IMG submission 114542) | Freshwater microbial communities from Kabuno Bay, South-Kivu, Congo - kab_022012_10m | ecosystem: Environmental > Aquatic > Freshwater > Lake | place: Democratic Republic of the Congo: South-Kivu...
AAAGAATTAAATTGATTATAAAAATCAATAATTTTACCTAACATAACACTACAATTAGAAAAGAGTCCAGTATTATCAAAATGAGTAATATTTAATATATTAGAAGACATAAAAATATATAAATAATTTATATTTATATTTATATAAAAAATGAATTTAATATATAGTTTTATAGGAATATTACCAGATTATATTATTGATTCCTTTTATCAATCCCGAATTTATTTTAATGGTAATATATATTTAATTACAGATGATATAAATTCATTATATATAAATAAATTAAAAAATGAATTAAATGTTATAATTATTAATTATAATAATTTAATTGAAAATAATAGTTATATAAATAGATTAAAATTAAATTTTAAAAAATTTAATATAACTGAAAATCTTAATAATCGTAAATTATTATTTTATAGATCATTTGAAAGACTTTTTTTAGTTGATATACTTATAAAAAAACTTAATTTAATTGATAATTTATCATTAGAAATTGATAATTTAATTTATGATAATCCAAATAATTGGTTAAATGGTTTTAGATTAAAATCAATTGCATTTATGGAATGTGATAATCATAGTCATTGTTCTATTGGTATAATTTATATAAAAAATTCATTATCATTAATTGAAATTTTAAATTATATGTTAAATTATATAGAAACAAATAATGATGTTTTTTTTAGTGAAATGAGGGCAATATATAAATATGTATTTAAATTTGATAATAATAAAGATTTTCAATTATTACCAATATTAGTTGAAAATACAAGTTCAAGTTTTGAAAATTCAATATTTGATCCTGCATCTTATGGTGTATATTTAACTGGTAAAGATATAATACATACAAATAATAAATTAACTTTATATTTAGATTCTGAAGATCATATAATTAAATGTTCTAATTATAATTATGAATGGAAAAATATAAATGGTTTAAAAAAACCATATATATATGATAAAAAAAACAATAAATGGATATTAATAAATAATTTACATATACATTCAAAAAGATTAGATTTAGGATTATCAAAACCTTTATTTATATTATAAAAAATTTATAATTTATTTATTTAGATAATAAATGTTAAAAGCTTTAAAAGAATGTGAAAGAGGTAAAATAAAAAATCCTAAAACAAATAAATGTATATTAATTGATGGTATAATAGGAAGACAATTAATAAGAAAATTACATAATAAAAGTAAATTTATAGAAGAACTTAAAGAACTTGAAGAAGTTAAAATAAATAAAGAAATTAAAATAAATATAAAAAATGAAAATAATAGTTGTTATTTAGATAGTTTATTAATAGCATTATTTCATTTTAGAAATGCTGAAATATATAATTTATTTTTTAAAAATAAGATTGAAAATTATGAAAATGATAAATTAAATAAATTAGGAATATTAATACAAAAAACATTATTAGAAATATATAATTATATTAATTCAAATAGTAATGAGAATTATTATTGTACGTTAATAAGAACTTATTTTAATAAATATTATAATATTCTTCATAAAATAAAACCTAAAATTTTAATTTTAAATAATTCAAAAGAAAATTTTATTAATAATCAATTAGACACATTTGAATTATTATCATTATTAGAAGTTATTTTTAATTTAAAAACAAAAAATTTTATAAAAATAAATGAAAATAATAGAATAATAAATAATTCTTTTATTATTCCTATTACAGCTGATTATTTATATGAAAAAGATAAATTAAATATAAAAGAATATATACCAATAAATAGAGATGAATATATATTAGATAAAAAAAATTATTTTAAAACTGAAAAAAATGAATTAGTAAATAAATATAATAAAATAACTGAATATTTAAAAACAACATCATTTATATTTATTAAAATATATAGAAATGTAGGTTTAGAAGAAAAATTAACAACAAAAATTAATTTTCCTGATAAAATTAAATTTAAAGAAAATAGTAATTATCTTTATATTCGTTCTCTTATTATTCATTATGGTAAAAATGTTAATTATGGACATTATATAAGTGTTATAAAAAAAAATAATGAATGGTATGAATATAATGATATGATTGGTGTTACAAAAATAAAAGAAAAAGATTATAAATTATGGAAAAAATATAAAAGAAATATTGTTGCTTTAATATATTCATTTTAAATAAATAATAATATTTATAATTTATAATAATTATAATAATTATAATTATTATAAATAAGAGGATTTTTCATAATTAAATCAATATCAATATCAATATTATTATTATTATTTAAGAATCTTTGTAAATTATTATATTTTTCTTCAACTTCTTTAAATTTAGAAAATTGTAAACTTAAAATATTTTTTTCATTTTCATTTATATATCTAAATGTTTGATGCATAGCAACAGGACTAGAACTAAAAAACATACCAGAACAAAAATTTAAAGCAATTTCATAAGATGGTTTATTAATATTAGGATATTGACAAAAGAATAAATCTTCGGGTAATTTTTTATTTTCTTCATTATTATAATTAATATCATTAATAATTTGTAACATTTTACTTTTTTTTCTAATAGATAAACCACCACATCCAACATAATAATATTCTTCATTACTTTTATAAAAGGGAGAACCAATAAAATCATAATCCATATAATTATAAATGAGATGACTATATTTATCAGATAATAATGAATCTAATTGAAAAATCATAAAAATATCAGTATGAATAAAAGAATAAAAACTATTAAAATAAAATAATTTACTATAATTATCATATTCAATATGTTGAATATTAAGTTTAATAATAGTAGTTCTATTTAATTCTTTATTAAAACTATTATGAATTAATTCTTTTATAAAAGAGAAATTATTATTAGTAGTAATAATAATAAACATCCAATCATTATTTAGTTTAGAATAAAAATTATCAAGAATAATATTAAATAAATCAGTAATTCTACTATCAATAATAATAGCTGTATATTTATAATTTATACTATTATGTTTAGTCATAATATATTTTTTATAAATATCTCTAATATTATAGTCATATAGATTATAATAATTATTAAAAATTCTTAATGGTTTAAAATAATTATCAACATTAGTAAAATATAAAGAAATAATACCTTGTTCGTTAGTTTTAGAAATAGGAAAAATACAAGCTAATTTATATAAATTATTAAAAGTATAATCTTTAATAATATTAGTATCATATAACATAATTCCAGTTTGAAAATAATCAATATTAAGATCAAATTTATTATTAAGAGAATTAAAAATAGGAGACTTATTATCAAATTGGTCTTTAAGTTTCCATTGAAAATAAGGATATCCATCATGATGTGCGATAAGTTTCATATTTTCTTTTTCATTTAATATATGAATAATATCATTATAAATATTCATACCACAATCAATATAAAGAATAAAATACCATTGTTTAAAAAAGGTATGAAATAAATATAATTTGTGCCATTGAAAAGACTTTGTAATATTTCTATTATCTGAATTAATATATTTATTAATAGAATAAAAATAATCATTAAATATAATATCTTTAAAATATTTAATAATAAGATTAGGAAACCTTAAAGAAATATTATTAATAATATAAGTATTAATTAAATCATTACCAATAATAAGACAAACATTACCATTATAATTACCATTATTTAATAATTGATTATAAGTATTAATAAATTTATTAATATAAGCCATATTAGAAACAAAAACAATACAAATACTCATAAAAAATATATATATTTATAAATAAATAAATATATAATTGTTTATATTAAAAAATGAAAAAAAATGAAATAAAAAATTTTAGAAATAAATATTAATGAATAGTTTAAATATTGAAGAAGAATTATTTGCTGATTTATTTGCATATAGATTTTTACTAATAGAAGAATATGAATATGAAGAGATAGATATAATTCAAAAATTAAAATTAAAATTAATAGAATTAAATTATGATAGAAATGAATTAAATAGAATTATCTATAATTTTTATAGATATTATAATATAGATGTAAATGAGGAAACAATAGAAAGTGTAAGAATATATATATATAATTTTAATAATGCATTAAATAATGAATTAAATATAATGGCACAATATAATCCTGCAATATCTATATTAATGAATAGATTAAATAATATAAGATTAATACCAAATGAAGAAGAAAATGTTAAAATAACAGTAGAAGAAGAAGCAATAGAAAAATTACCAACAATAATAATAAGTGAAGAAAATAATGAATGTTCTATATGTATGGAAGAATTAAAGATAAATACAGAAGGAATAAAATTAAAATGTAATCATATATATCATAAAAATTGTATAAAATCATATTTATTAAATTATGATTATAAATGTCCATTATGTAGAGCTGATGTAGGACATCATAAAATTAATTAAAATTAAATAATAAAAATAATATTTATTATAAGATATCATTAGTATAATTTAAATAATCTTTAAGAGTAATTTTATTATTAAAAATATTAATATATTTTTTAATTATATTTTTTTTAGTATCATTAAAATAAGGATTTTTAAGATTATTATTTAAATCTTTAAGAATATTTTTTTTCATAATATTATAACATTTATCTAATTGACAATTAAGTAATTTAATTTTTTTATTATTAATAAATATTTGTTTTTTTAATAATAAAAGTTTATTATTAAATTCTGTTTGAGATATTTTTTTATTAGTAATATCTTTAATAGCTTTATTTATTTGTTTAGAAATAGTATTATTTTTATTTATAGCATCAATTTTTTCTTTTTCACATTTAGTAATAAAACATTTATTATTATTGTGTAAATAATCCATTCTATTTTTATAAATATATAATAAATATAATAATGTTTATTGATAATAAATATTTAATATTATTTGATTTAGATATTAGTATTAGTAATTATAAAAATATTATTTTAGAACCTTTATTTAAAAATTATAGAACTGGTCTTATTCATTATAATGAATATTATAAAAGTAAAAAATATAATATTTATTGGAGTTTAATAAAACTTTATAATAATATATATAAAGAATTAAATTTTTAAGATATAAAAAAAATTAAATAAGTTTAGCAATAAAATTAAAGATATCAATCCAAGTATGAATTTTAAGCATTTGAGATTTATAATATATATATTTATAATCATCATAATCTCTAATAGTCATAATAGTATCATCATAAATACCAAGTTCTTTAAGAAAAGCAATAATAGTATTTTCATTAAGAATAATTTTTTGAAATGTAGATAAATCATCATTTTGAATAAGACGATTATTAAGTCTATTTTTAAATTCAAGACATACATTCCATGAATTTCCTTTTGTAACAATTACATAAAAACAACCATTTGAATTATTTTTATATAATAAATTATCCATTGTTTTGTATATGTCTTATTAAATTAAAATATTAAAATCAATTTTTATTATATATATAAAGATAATACTTCATATTTATAATAAAATGGATGATTTAGTTAATAGAAAAATAAAAAATTATTTAAGAAAAAAAAATAGTAATAATAATAAAATTAGAAATTTATTATTAGGTTTATATTATAAAACTATTGATAATATACCTATTTATATAAAAATAGATGAAAATAGTGATTATTATAATGTAGCTATAAGTAAATTTCCTTATTATTTTAGAAAAGTAAATAGAGATATAATATTAGAAATTTTTAATAAAGAAGTAAGTTCAAGAAAGATATTAAATGTAAATTATAATGAAAATGATGAAAATAATAAATATGATTATAATATTAAAGCAAATAATAATTTAATTATATCATCTAATACATTTAGACCATATTATTATGAAGATTGGAAAGAAAGAGCATCAATTATAAATGAAGTAGATATAAAAAAACAAAATTCATATTATAATGATTATTTACGTTATTTTATTAAATTTAAAAAATTTCCAGTATTTAATGAATTTATTTCATTTATTTATAATAAATATGAAAAACCACTTCATAAAGATATTTTAAATGTTTATAATAATATTTATAATTCATATAAAGATATTATTTCAAATACAGAATATAGTGCGGATGAAATAAGAAAAAGAATAATTGAAACAACATCTATTAAAAAAAGAATAGAAATACAATAATAATAATAAAAAGAAATATGAATATAATATATTTATATAAATAAAATTCAAAATAATATTGATAAATATTAATATTAGCAAATTTATAAAAATCTTTAATAGTTCTATTATTTTTACCTTTTATATTTAAATTAAAAATAAATTTATTAATATAATTAGTAGCTGATGTATCATTAAATTTACATAAAGGTTCATCCCAAAATTTTGGTTTATCTTTTCTAGTATATTCATGAAATATAATATTAATTTTAGGAATAAATATATCATAATCATTTAAATAAAATCTAATAGAATTATATATTTCTTCACCATCAAATAAATGTGTAAGTTTTAAATTAAAAGGAACTTCTTTTAATAATAATGAAGAACTAAAAATCATACCTGCAGCAGAATAAGGTGTTTTAATATATGTATTAGTATTAGTATAAATAGAAGCATCAAGAATAAAAACTCCTTTTTCTTTAATAAATTTAACACCAGAAAATACAGGAACTTTTAAATAATTATTATCATCTTCATTATTAATATAAATTTTATTTTTTGGATGATAACTAATAATAGGTTTATTAGATAATCCAGTATTAATAATTTCATAATACATATCAATTAATATTTGATCCCAGTTTTCAATAAAAGTAGTATGACTATCAATTTGTAAAAAAAAATCTTCATTATTAAAATCAATTAATGAAGCACATAGATATCTTGCAAAATAAGGTCCTGAAGCATCATAATAAGGAATTCTTATAATTCTAATATTATTTTTATAATTATTATAAATATTAAAATGTAAATTATGAATAATATCTAAATCAATATTAATATTATTTTGTTGACATATTCCAATAAAAATAGAATTTGGATTTTTTGCATTCATATATAAATTTAAAATAGTATCAATAGCTTCATTATCTCTAAAACTTGCAATTGAAACAAAAATATTATTACTAGACATAATTAATTATTATTATTTATAGTTAAATAACTATTTAATATTATAATAAAATAATAATATAAATTATTTTTTTCTAATTCTTCATTAAAGTTAATATTTAATTGTATACTATAATTATTTAATTCAGGATAGTAAAAGTTAAATATGTTTTTAATAATATTAATATCATCATTATCATCATTATCATCATTTAATAATAATGGTTTAAAATCACTATTTTTTTTACTATATGTATATGAATAAAATAATAATAATAAAAGTAAATAAAACTTTAAATAATAGTTATTTTCATTTTTAAAAACTTTTTTATATTTATTAATTATTTCATCAAAAGATTTTTCACTTTTTTTATTTTCATGATTTTCATGATTTTCATCATTTTCATCATTTTCACTAGTTAATTTTATTTTATCAATATTTAAATATATTTCATTAATATTAATATTTTTTTCTTCATCATCATTTGAATCTTCTGTTTTAAAACCATCTTCTTCTATATATATAATATAAAAAAATAAATTTTTTAATAAATTAATATCATTTACTAATAATAAATTAAATATTAATAATAATAAATAAAGTCCATTAGATTTATTATTATTAAAAAGGTATAAAAATGTTTTTTCTTTAAATTCAGTATCTGTTTCATCATTAAATTTTTTTTTACTATTATAAGAAGATATCTTAATTTTTTTATATAATTCTTTTTTTTCATTTGTATGTTTATTTAAAAAATTAAGTAATAATTCAATAATAAAAATAGTTAAAATACTTAAAAAATTATAATATTCAAAGTTTTTTTGATAATTAAAATAATTTTTATAATTTTTATAATTTTTATAAGTTATAAAATTTTTAAATAAAAGCTCTATAATACAATTTTCATTATTTAAATCAAAATCATTTATATTTTTATTTATATTAGTTAAATGACTTTTAAATAAAATATTATTATTAGTATTTTTATTAATAAACTCATTAATTTTTATTAATATTGTAACTTCAATATTAATATTATTTTCATTATCATCTTCATCTTCATCTTTATTAATAATTTTATAATCATTATCATTATAAATATCATCTTCATTATCATCTTCATTTGTAGGAATAGTTAAAATAGTAGAATCACTCATATTATAATCTAATTATTTAAAGTAAATAAATAAAAAAATGAAAAATAAACAAAATATTAAAATTTCATAAAAAAATCATCATCATTATCACACATATCAGCCCAAGAAATAGAACTTTCTTTTTTAATTGGAATATCATAAATAACTTTACCTTTAATAAGTGCATCTTTAAAACCTGTTTTAAATTGAGGAATATTAATAGGATTTGTAATAAAATCATCAGAAAACTCATTAGAAAATTCATCAGAAGACTCAATAAAAGATTTATCAGAAGACTCATCAGAAGAATCATCATTTAATAATTGAAATAAATTATTAGTGGAAATAGAGAAGGAGTTAACTTCTTTAATTGGTTTATTTTTAACTTCTTTAATAACTTGAAGTTTAAAATTTTCAAAACTTTCATTTAATTTAAGACGATCATTAAATACAAGACGATGTCTAAAACCACAAGCAAAATTAAGACATAATTTACCTTTAAAACAATTTTTGCGTCTTGTTTCAGGATTATCTTCTTTTTTGGAAAAAGAGAAAGAATTATATAATTTTCTAATAATTTTTCGGTCTTGAAAAGAAATAGGATGAGAATAAATACAATCACAATTTACACAAATACAATCATCATTGCAGATAGTATTAATAGACATATTTGTATAAATTAAAAAAAAATTAAAAAAAATCAATTTTTTTATAAATTATTAAATTTTTAATAAGAATTAATAAATAGATATGAATAATATAAGTAATGTATTTATAATAGATTTAGATGGAACAATAATAGGAGATTGTATATATCAAAGTGAATTATATAAAATAGGATTAATATTAGGTAAATTAGGATATAAAATAAAAATAAATGAGATATTAGAGAGTCATTATAATGAGAAAAGTAAATTAATAAGACCATATTTTTCAAAATTTATAGAAAAAATGAAAGAAATATTACCGAATGTATATTTTTATGTATATACAGCATCAGAGAAGAAATGGGCTGAAAAAGAGATAGGATTAATAGAGAAAAATTTAAATATAAAATTTGATAGACCAATATTTACACGAAATGATTGTTCTGCAATAATAGATAATAATAAATTATCATTTACAAAATCAATAGAACAAATAAAAAAGAAAATAAGAGTAGCAAATCCAGAAATAATAATAATAGATGATAAACAGGTATATATAGATAATACTCATAGATTAATAAATTGTAAAATGTATAATTATAAATATTTTTGTAATTATTGGGATTATATACCGATAGAGAAGATAAATAATAATACATTTATAAAATATTTAAGATCATTAATAGAAATAAATAGATTAAGTCCATATTATATAAGAGATACGAATAAACAGAAATCAGATTATTATAAATGGTTATATTTAAAAACAATAGAAATAAATAAGAATAATAAGAAATATAAAAAAGATAATTTTTGGTTATCATTAACAAAAATAATAAGTGATAATAAAATAAAAACAATAAATGATAATTCTATAACATTAATTCAAAAATTAATCTAATGGATATCTAGTACAATAATTACTATTAAAAATAAAATATAACCAATAAAAAGGTCCAATAACAAGGACAATTAAAACACCTAGGAATTTATCGGCAATAGAACCATTATAACCAAAACAAACAAGAGAAGCAAGGAAACCGATAAGACCAGTAATTAACCAAACCCAAAAGAAAGTAATAATAATAAAAGTAAGAACAGAAATAGAAGCGGAAGCTCCATTATCAATAGATTTTTTAGAGGATTTTACTTCATCATCACTCATTATAATAAAATTTTAATTCTAATATCTTTAAAAGATATTATTTTTAGTTTCAAAATAATAAACACACATTAGAAAAGCATCACTAATATCATCTTTTTTTTTAATATTATTAAAAAAATCAAGAATTTGATTATTTTTATAAGTATTTTCAAGTAAATATTTTGTAAAAAAAATAGAATCATGTTTATTTTGTTTATAACTAGAAGATTTTATTATATCACTATATTTATTAATAATATTTAATTTATGTTTAGGAGATAAATAAATAGTTTCAATAATATAACCATCATATTTTCCAATCATTTTAAAAAAAGTATTAATAACAGTTTGTATAGTTTTCATATCAGATTTCATTTGACATTCAATAAGAACAATTAATTTTTCATTTTGATTAATAATAATATCATTATTAATAGTAATTTCTAAAAAATCAATAGTATTATCAATAATTTTTTGTATATTAGAATATTTATTAACATTTAAATCAATTTTATTTAATTTATTAATAATAAAATTATTATTATCATCAATAATAGAATAACAATATGCCATATTTTTAGTACCAATATCAAAAGCTAATAATTGAATCATAATAATATTAATAATAAAATATTTAAATAAAAAAAAATTAATGAAAATTTTTAAGAACATTAATAATATCAGGTAAAGTTTTAAATTTAAGAAGTTTATTATCAAAATGATAAATAGCATCAGAAATAGTAAATATCATTTTATTAAATTTTTTCATAAAATAAATATCATTTTCAATAATTAAATTATTTTCATTAATAATAAGAAATAAATCATTAGATGTTAAATCTTTATTATTTTTAATTTCTTTAATAAGATAAAGTGGAATATTATTAAATCGCATAAAATTATAATAAATAATTTCTAAATAATTAGTATAATTTTCAATTTCAATAGTTTCTTGAATAATTTTATTATTATTATAAATGGAAATATTTTCATCAATAATTAAAGAAATTAATTTTTTTTTATTAATTTTATTAAGATTAGTTTCAATAATTTTACCATCTTTAAGATAATGAATAATAATAATATCAATTAATTGTTTTTTAGAATATTTATTAATATTATTCATAAAAATTAAAAAAGAATATAAATAAATCATTTTTTATATAAAATACCATTAATATTAATGATAGAATATTTTTTATATTTTTTATATTTATTGATTAATTCAAATTCTTTTTTTTCTAATTCTTTTTTATTTTTACAAGGATAATTTAATAATAAAGAGATATAACAATTACTCCAATCATTTTTATAATTTTTAGTAATATATTTAGTTAAAGATGTTTTATTTCTTTTATATAAATGTGATTTTATATGATTATTGAATCTATGATTAATATTTTTAATAGTACTACCAATATAAATATGATTATCATTATTTTTAAATTTAATAATATAAATTTTGCCAGTATTATATTTAGATTTTAATTTTAATTTCATATAAAAAGGAGGTTAAAAAATAAAATCATTTTTTACAAATGGATAATGATGAAAATATAAAAAGTTTAGAAATTAAAGCTATAATTTTAAGTAATGAATTATTATCATCATCTTTTAATATAAATGATGAAATATCAAAAATAAAAAAGGAATATTATAAATCAATAATAACATCATTAAATATAATTAAAAAACAGAAAGAAGAACTAATAGATTTAAAATTATTATTATTAGAAAAGGAAGATGAAATATTAAAAAAAGATATTATGCGTTTTTGTTTGTAATAAATAAATAAGAAAACATTAAAGTACTAATAAATATCCAGATATTAATTTTAAAATTAATATAATTATTATTATAATTTAATTTTTTAATACTTTCAACAAATAAACCAGCTAAATTAGCATAAATGATTCTTAATTTACCATCATGTTTTTTTATAATAACTTCAGGCATAACTTTTAAAACTTCTTGTGCTATTAATCCTGTATATCTATTATTAGGTGTTTCATCAGTAATAATAACATCATTTCTTTTAAATGTATAACCATTAATTTTACATATTTTTTCTAATGGTTGATTAATTGTTTTTATATCATATTTATATGAAATATCAGAATCAGTAGTAATATCAGTAGTCGCATAAATACTACCACCAACAACAAGAATATTATTTTTAATATAAATATCACTAATATCTAATGGAGTAATATTACTATTACCTATAATACAACCACCAGCAACTTGAAAAACAATACCATTATCATTTCTATCAGGATAAGATTGATTACCAAATTTAATAAAAGGTTTTTTAGTAATAATATTAAGAGGATTATACCAATTAAGAAAAGCTGTATTACTATTAATTCTATCAATAATAAGAGTATCATCAATAATACCATTTTTATTAGGAATACAAATATTATAACTATTGGTAATATTAGAAGAATGAATATTAATATAATTAGAATTAGTATAAAAATTAATACCATTATCATAGATACTAATACCATTATTAATTAAATTACTATCAGGATGATTACCAATACCAATTTTACCATCACTATTTAATGATAGAACTATTTTTTCATTACTAGAATGATTATGAGTTAATTTAATAGTATAATTAGTATTACTATTATTCCAAGAATTAAGATAATGGATACTTTTAATACCACCGATATTATTATTAGAGGGTCTTGAAGTAGTAATAATAGGTTTTTCATTTAAATCTAAATTAATAAGAGATGGATGATTAAGAGATAATAAAGCATCTTTACTATTATTATTAAGATCAATACCAATACTTAAAGGTGTAAAAGGATTAATATTACTAATACCGATATTATTAAAACCGAGTAGAGTTTGAGAAGATGACGTAGAATTGAATGTAATATTATTATAATTGAAATAATTATTATTAAAAGGAGTATAACCATATAAATCAATATGATGTAAAATAGCAAAATTAGCAGTTTCAGTATCATTATGAGTATTAATAATACAAAAAGCAAATTTTTTATAAATTTTATAATTATTTTTATTAATATTAAAGATATTAGGTAATAAATTATTATTAAGAGTAATACCAATAATATTATCTAATAATTCCCAATTATTATTAAATCCAAAAATCTTAAAATCTCTTATAGTTGTTTTTATATCATTATAATTAGTATATAATACGAAAGAAGTAAGAATAAAAGCTTGTGTAGATTCAATAATAATATATGCACCACATTTAGTTCTATTATCGGTATCACCTTCAAGAGATTTAAAAACACCATTATTACCAGTAGGATTTCTATAATCTTTAAAATTAGCATTAGTTTGCCAAAAGAAGGATGAAGATCTATTTCTCAAAAATAAATTATAAACTTGTTTATTAATATCAGAATTATTATCAAGATTATCAACTTTAAGTATTAAATTAAAATAAGAATCAGTATAAATAATATCATAAGCAATAACATTACCAATAGATTGAATATTATTATTTTGAGGGATACCATTAAGATTAATAGGAGGTAATTTAATAATAGTTTTATAAATATCTTCAGCAATTTCTCTATTATTAACAAAAATTCTATTATTATTACTATTAATAATAACATCACCAATATAAAGATTTTTATTAATTTTAATATCAGTAGAATTAATATTAGAATTTAGGAAAACATATCTATTATTATTACTAAAATTAAAATCAAATAAATGTAAAACATTACTAATATTATTAATATTAATAGTTCCAGTATTAATAATTCTTTTATTACTATCAATAATAAGAATAGAATTCGAATTATTATTAATAATATTTAAATCAGTATAATTATTTTTATTAATAGAGAAAGATTCAAATAATCCATTACTTGAAATAAGAATATTAGAAGTAGTTAATGATATTTGACTAATATTAAACAATAAATTAGAAGTAACATCAATAGCAGTTAAAATACCATTATTATTAGTTGCTATAATTTTATTAGAACTTAAATTAATATCACGAAGACCACTAATAATATTAGAAGTAATACCACTATCACGTAATTTAAAATTATTATCTAAAAATAAAAGATTACTAGTTTTAATATTATTATTATTAATAGTAATATCTTTAACAGTTAAATCATTAATAAGATTAGAAGAATAATTAATTTGATTTTTATTTAAAATAATAGTTTTAATATTAATAGCTTTATATAAACTGGAAACAATAGCACGATTAAAAAAAGTTAATTCAGTAGGAGGAGAAAAAGATATTTCATTATTAAGAGTAGTATAAAAACTATCAATATAAATAATATTAGTAAAAAGAATTCTATTAATAAGAGATGGATTTAATCCAACGACGTCAAAAATATCATTAAATTTAATATAAAATTTTATTTTATTAGATAAAAGTGTTGCATCTAAATAATAAAAGACATCAACATATTTTTGAAAAATACCATCATAAGATGTATTCCAATAACAATTAAAAATAGTAGCACCATCTATATAAGAATAACCATGAATATTAATAGTTTGAAAATAATATCTATTAATATCAAAAGATACAATATTAATATTAAAATAACCTTTATTAACAGTAGAATTAAGAATAATATCACCAATAAATATATATTCACTAATATTAGAAAGGAATCCACCATCACTAGAACGAATATTAGTGAAAGTAATACTAGTATTTAATAATCTTGTTTTAAAATTAATATTACCATTAATATCGAGAGTAGCTAAAGCATTAGTTTTACCAATAGCAATTTTATTAATAATAGTAGGATCAGGATAACCGACTTGATTTAAATTTTTCCAATAAATAGAATATTGTTGTTGAAATCTTTCAAGAACATATTCAGCAATAGCATCAGTTAAATCACTACCAGTAGAAATAGAACTATTATTAATAAATAAATTTTTAGCACTAATAGTATCAATATCATAAATAGAATTATCAGAAATTCTAATTTTAGAATCAATAGAAATAATAGGTTTAGTAATAATTTCTAATGTTTTAAGACTAAAAAAATGATTAGTAGCAGTACTAACAGGATTAATATTAATTCTAATAATAACAACAGTAATATAAAGAAAAAATTTAATATTATTAAAATAGAAAGTAGTGGTATTAGCAAATTTAGTATTAGATAAATAAGATATAAGAATCCAATTAATATTATCTTCTGAACCATAAATAGCAAAACCACAAGGTTCATTATCTTTAGTATTACTATTAATATAAAAACCAATAGGAATTACTTTAAAAGGTAATTTAATTTTAATCCAATTACCATAAGTTTTTGCAGTATTACTATATTGAAAAAAAGGAAAACTATCATCTTCAATAGCAAAAGCAGTATCTTCATTAATACCACCTGAATTATCTCTTCTATAAGAAGAAAGAGAAATCCAAGTAGTAGCATCATTCATATCAAAACATTGTGAATGATCGGTAGGAGAACTAGCTGGAGAAGAACCATAAATTTCATATAAATTAATAGTTTCAAAATTAGGAAAAATAGTATTATCATTATTTTTAATAAATTTAGTATTAACATTTTTAACAGTGAGAAGATTATTATTATAAGTAAGACCTTCGTCTGTTTTAATATTAGAATTAAAAAATTTAAGATTATTATTAGATAAACCAGCTAATAATACTTGATTATTATTAATATTTGAAAATTCAATAAAAGCTTGATTAAAATTAGTATCAAATTTTGCTAATGTAATATTATTATTATTATCTGTTTTCATATGTAATTGAACCATAACTAAATTTCTATACTTATAATTATAAATATAAAGAAAAATAATAAATTTAATTATCATCAGTTTCATTTTCATCTTCATTAAGAGAAGAATCTTTTTTATTTTTATGTAATTGCCATCTTTGTGCTGCAAGTTTCATATAATCTTTAGGATCAACTCCTTCAAGTTTTTCTTCTTTCATTCTAGCAATTTCTTCTTTAATAAAAAGATTATAGGGACTAGGTGTTTTTTTAGTATCAGTAGAAGAATTAGATTTAGAATTTGCTCTAGTTTTATGATATTTTTTATAAGATACTTCTAATAATTTTTGAAGTTCTTTAAGAGTATAAGTATTTTGAGAATCTAAAGAGGTATTAAAATCTTTAATTACTTGTTCCATTTTTTTATTAATTAATGTTAATAAATGTTTATATCAATTTAATAATTAAAAAAATATATAAAAAAAAAATAATAATAAAAATAAAATGACAAATATTATTCAAGATTGGAAACCCGTAGTAATACATAATAAAAAATATAAAAATAAACAAATAACAGAAACACATAATATTCCTAAACCAAAAATAGATGAAAATGATGATCCACCAAAAAGACAAGAATATACACATGATATGATAGTTGCATTAAAAAATGCAAGAACAGCAAAAGGATTATCACAAGCAGATTTAGCAAAACAATATAGTATAAGTAGTAAAATAATAAGTGATATAGAGAATAAGAAATCAGGATATAATAGAAAATTATATGTATCATTAATGGAGAAATTGGGAGTAGATAGAAAAAGTTTAAAAGATATTCTTATCTAATCATAGTCCAATTAATACCATCATCAGTAGAAGAAGCTAATTCAAAATTATATAAATAAGGATTATTATTAATACCAGTTTTTTTAAAAGAATCTAAATTAGTTGCGGGTTTCCAAATAATACCATTATTTTCAGAAATAAACATTTTAGGAGTAATAATAATTTCTTTATTATCAAAAAGTGATTTATGACAACCATTTACATTAGAAACTCTAACAGGAAAATTATTAGTAGAAATAGCATCCATAATATTATTAATACAAATATTAATATTAATTTGATTAGTAGTTTTACCATAATTATTAATAATTAAATTTTTAATTTCATTAAGAGCATTATAAAATCTTGTTCTGACATTAGAAATAAGAATTTCATCTTTTCTTCTATAACTTTCTTGTAATTCTTTTTCAATAATAGGTTTAATAATAACATTTTTAATAGAAATAATTTTATTAACATAATCAGGATTTTTAGGATAATAATTAGTAATATTATCTAAAGAACCATTAATAATAGATCTATAACTATCTAATTGTTTTTTTTGGGTATTATTTAAATTTATAATACCATTATAATTATTTCTAAAAGTTGTATTCATTAAATCAAAAGAATTATAAATATTATTAAAATCATCTTTCATTCCTTGAGTTGTTATTTTCATAGGTGTAATTTGATCTTCAATAGGAATACCAATTTTACTAGTAATAATACCTTTAACTTCTTGTTTATTAGTACTATAACTTAATGTTGCATTACCACCTTCTTTAATAAGAGCTTTAACTAATTCTCTAAAAGAAGTTCCTTGACTATTAATTTCAGTAATATTACCAGTTTCATAAGCCCTTTTAAGAGAAGTATTAAGAATAAGTATAATTTCAGTATTATGAAGTTTATCAACAGGAATTAAAAGAAGTAGTTTACTATAAATAAATCTATTTTTATTTTCAATTTCTTCTTTTTTAATATCAAAAGTAGTAATTTTATTAATATAAATATCTTTATATAAATCATTTAATTCACTAAATAATTTAAAAATATCATCAACAATACTATTTCTAGTAGTAATAACATCAGTTAAATTATTAATAATAGTTTTAATTTGATTAATAAGTATATTAAATCTATTATCATCTATTTCATCTAAATAGACAATAATACCATAATTATCTTTAGCTTCACCAAAATAAATAATATCTAATTTATCTCTATCACTTTTGTCACCAGCTCTAATTCTAATATCTAATATAATTTTATCAATATTTTCTCTTTTTGAAATTGCATCAGGAGAAGAGATAGTTAAACCATTATTATATATAGTTTTTAATTCATCATAATTTTTTTTAATATTATTAATATCAGAAATACTATTAGGAGCAACTAATTTTAATTCTTCTAATTTAGGTAAAAAATAAGCATCATTAGGAGTTATTAAATAAGGAGTCATTTCAGTATAAATAATATCAACTTTTTGTTTATCAGTTTTAGTAGAAACAATAACTTTAAGATTATTAAAAGAATTTTCAATAACTCTTTTTTTACTTAATATACCATTATATAAATTAGGATTAGCAGTATTTGTATATAATGTTTTTATATCATTATAATTATTAATAATAGTATTAATTTCATTATTTCTAGCGTCATTATTAGGAGTTAAATTTTTTAATTGTAAAATATAATCATTAAATTGTTTATCATCAATTTCATTAAGATATTTACGAATACCATAATCACTAGTAGGACCATAATAAATATTATTAATATTCATTTTATCGGATGAATTAGGAAGTAAATTAGTTATTTTAGCAATAGCATTATGAATAATATCTTTTTCTCTTTTAATTTCAATAGAATTAACAAAGAAACCTTTAAGATATAAAGATTTAATATCATTATAAGATTTAATAATTTTATCAAGTTCATTTAAAGATAATGTTTTAATTTCTCTATTAGTAAAATTATTAGTAAAACATTCTTCATAATAATTAATAATATAGATAATAATACCAAGAAAAAAAATACCAAGAATAATAAATATAAATTGCATATAATTCTAATTATTTATTATTTTTAATTTCAGTTCTTAATTCTTTAATTGCTTCAATAACTAATCCCATTAAATTACCATAAGCAATATTTAAGAAACCTTTATCATCTTCAAAAATAACTTCTGGAATAACTTGTTTAACTTCTTGTGCGATTAATCCCATATTTTTTTTATTATCATTATTATAATAATAAAAAACACCTGATAATTTTTCTAATTTATCAAGAGCATTATCAATTTTAGTAATATTATTTTTTAATCTTTTATCAGAACTACTAATAACAACACCATCAACTTTTAAATTACCAAAAATTCTTAATCTATAATTATTATTATTATTAATATAAGTAGTAATATTATTAATAGAGAAATCAGAAGAAGTTTTAATATTACCATTAATATCAATATTTAAATTATCATTAATATCATAATTAAAATTAATTACATTATTATAATTATTATTATTAATACTTTTATAAATAGAGAAATTACCATTATCAACTCCCATTTTATAAATTGAAGTAGTATTATTAAAAATAATATAAGAAGAACTAGAAACAGATTTAAGAGTAATAAAATTATCATAACCGATATAATTATTAATTTGAAATAATTCATTTTCATTATCTATATCAGTACCATTAATAATAACACCACCTTTATTAATATAAGAAGGATTAAGAAAAATATTACTACTATTAAGAGAAATATTATTTTTATGTATATAAAAATTGCTACCAATAATATGTGTTAAATTACTAGTAATAGAAATATTATTATTATCTATTTTAGTATAAATATCACCTGAAAAGAAGATATTATTGATAGAGATATTACCATTAGTATAAATATCACCATTAGAATTAAGAGATAATAATTTATTATCATCAAGAAAAATTTCATAATTATTATTATAACTATAAAATTTATGAGAAGATGAATAATAAGAATTAATATAATTTTTAAGAATCATATGAGGTTGATAAAGATTAGAAGTAATAGGAATTTGAATAATAGGATTATTAGTAAAATCATATAATTCATAATAATTATTTTTAGTAATATTAATAATAATATCAGTTATAGTAACATCATTAATTTCAATATTATATATTTTATTAATAATATCAGTAGATATTAATTTATAATTTTTAAAATTAACAGCATCAATTTGATTAATAACAGAATAACCTTCAATATAATCATTTAAAAAACTATTACTAGAATTAATAATAATAGAAGTATTATTAGTAATAAAATCACTATTATTAATAAAATTATAATTATAAAAATTTTTAGGAATAATAATATTATTTTGATAATTATAAATATAATTTATTTTAATATCTAAATCACTTACATTAAAATTAGGTATAGGATAATAATAAATAATATTAGTAGTTTCATAATTATGATTAATATCATTATCATTAATAATAAAAGTATTATTTATAACTTTAATATTATAATCAAATAAAGGTTTATCTTTAATTTTGATAAAAGTATTTAAAGTTAATTTATAATAATAATTAATATCAAAATTAGAATAATAATTATAATTACCAATAGAACTTTCAATATATAATTGATTAACATCAATAGTTAAGGGAACTCTATAATTAAGAAGTAAATCATAAGTATCAAGAGTATATGGAATAGTAATAATATTGAATGTTTTAAAATTAGCAGTAATATTATTATTATTAGATTTTAGTGTAGGAATTAAATCAATAGTATTACTAGAAGTATAAACATTAATATTATCTAAAAATTTATAATCAAGTTCAATATTATTAAGAGTAGTAGTTAAAGTAATAATAGAAGAATTACTAAAAAATAAATTAGAATTATTAATATAATAATTATTAATGATATTATTATTATAATCAAGAAGAGGAAGATTAGAATCATTAATTTTATAAATAAATTTACTTAAATTATTATCAAAATTATCATCATAATTATCTTGATGGATATTTTCATTAATAAAAGAAATTAAATTAAAATTAATATTAATCCAACTATTAGGAATTAAATCATTTAAATTTTCATTATAATCATTATAATAACTATTAGTAAGTTCAATTGCAGATTTATTTATAAATCCATTAATATTAAAAGAACTATTATTATTATCATCACGTGAATTAATAGTAATAATACCCGAATTTTCAAGATTAAATATTAATTTATTATTATAATTAAAATTAAGATTTTCAGATGCAATTATATCCCATTTATTTAAATTATTTACCATAGTAATTTTAGAAGGTTTAGTATCATTTGTTAAACGTAATAAAGAATCAAAATCATCATTAATATGAACTGAAGTATCTGTATAATTAATAATATTACTATTATAAAAAATACCATTACCAATATTAACTTGATTTTTAGAATTTTTTGATATACAAGTAATAAAAGGTTCAGTATTATCAGGTCTAATTTCAAATATAGTTATATCATTATTATAACCTTTAACCATAAAATTAATTTTATTATTAATTAAACCTTCATCACTATTATCAGTAAGAATACCTAATTCAATAGTAGCAATATCAGGTCTAGAACTATAATTTTTATATGATTTATTATAAAAACGACATATAACAGGAGGTTCATTATTATTATTATAATCTTTATTATTATAAATAAAAAGAGGACTATTATTATCATAATTTTCTAAACTATTAATTTTATTAAATATCCAATTATCATTAAAACCAATAATAGTTGTTTTAAGAGGTATAAATAAAACTTTATTTCCTAATAATGTAATATCATTTATATTATTAGTAGTATATGTATTAATAGTAGTATTAATTTCAGTTAATATAGCAGGATTAGCTAAACTACCAATAATAGCATTATTAATTTTATAATAAGTATTATCACCTTTAAGATTAATACTACCTTCAATTTCTACATTACCTTTAATAGAAACAGCATTTTCATTATTATAATTATAATTAATATTAGGATTATTAATATCAATAAAATATTTTTTATTATCTTTATTATAATAAAAATTAATACAACTATGTGTAGGATTATATGAATTATCAGTATATCCAATTTGAAGAGCACCAGTAGTTTCTTTATTATGATTATTATTTTTATAAATAAACCATTTATAATTATTTCTATTTTGACTTATAATAGGCATATCATAATCACAAAAATCAATACCTGTATATAAAGAATTATTATTAAATCCACCACCTTTAACACCTCTATAAAGTCTAATAATAGAATTATTATTATCATTAATATTAGTATTTCTAATTTGTAGAGGAATAGAATAGAAATTATTAGTTTCAATAATACCAATACCAATATTATTATAAGTAGTTGCGATAGAAGAATTAAAAATTTTAAATGTTGCTAATTTTTGATTATTTTCATAATAACCATCATATGAATTAATTCCACCAGTTATATTTAAAGTTTTTTTATTATTATAATTAATACCTGATTTTAAATTAATATCTAATGAAGATACATTAAGAATAGAATTATTATTAAGTCCAAAATAAATATAATTTAATTTTATTAAATTATTATTTCTTCTTATAAAATAATCATTTACTATTATATCACCTATAATATCTAATGTTTTTTGAGGTAAATTTGTATTTATTCCAATTCTATTATTTTCCATTATTGCAAGATTTGGAACTAAATTTTTTATTCCTTTTGTTCCATCTTTATCTTTACCTGCATAAAAATAAATATTATGCCATCTTATATTCTTTTGTGTTAATATTACAAAACTATTATCAACACCACCATTAATATCATTTAAATATGTATGACCCATATAAACTTTACTACTATCAATTGTAATACCAGCAATATCTTGAATATATAATTCAAATCGTTCTTTATTTCTTTTTATTATATTAAATTGATGATCATATGTATCAGTATTTAATATACCTGTTCCAAATCTACCACTTATATTTAAATTACTACCAAAATCATAATTTAAACCATTAGATGCAAAATCTAAATTACAAGTTTGAATTCTATAACCACTAATAAATAAATCATTATTAATATTAAGACTCTTATCTATTGTTATATTATCATTAAATACTGTTGTATTATTAAAATATGTATTTTTATTAAAATGAGTTATTCCATTTATTGTTGTATTATTTGCTATTAAATTATTAGTTCTTAATGTTTTACTTATAAATCCATCACCATAAATACTAAATAACCAATTACTATTTAATTTTCCAATATTTATATTAGAATTAAATGTAAATTCTTGTTCTGCAAAATCACCACCTATTATTTGATTTGCTTTTAATGTTAATCCCTGTTTTCTTATATAAATATCATCTAAATGTAAATTTTGACTTGAATAATAATCATATACATGTAAATTACTTATTAATCCATATCCATTAACAAATAATAATGGATTCTTTTCAATATTATTATGTATTAGATTAATATCACATTTATCCTTATTAATATTTATACATCCATTTATATCAATACTTAAATTAGGATAATTACTATTATAATATAAAGGTAATCCTGAACCATTTTCATATAATCTATTCATATTTGAAGTTGTTCGTGATATATGAAATTCAATAGGCATATTTTCAGTTGTTGTCATTATTAAAGGTGAATTTTGATTAAATCCCATCATACCAATAGCAAATTTAGCTTGTTCGGTATTATTATTAATATTATTAAAAATACCTAATTGAAGATTATTAGCATTACCATTAGGACTATCAATAATTTTAAGAGGATGTGAATTAGAATAAGTTGAAGAAAATGTTCCTATTGTTAAATAATTAGGTGTATAAATATTTTTAACAAGTGAATTACTATTATAATAACCATTAAAAAAAAGAAGATTAGAATTAACAGATTTAATTAATAAATTTAATTTATCAGCTGTTAAACTATTATCAAATATAAAATTATCAATTTGAAAACTCTCTGCAACTACTGAACCCTTACATATAATATTATTATTTGTATATAATCCTGCATTTGTATTTGTTAATTCTCTTCTTGAAGCATTTACTCCTATACCTTTATTATTTACAATAAGATTATATTGATTATCAATTGTAATATTAGTAGGATTATTTCTTTCACCAACTATAACATATTCATTTAATTTCATATCTAATTTTTCAAGATTAGAAACATTTCCAAGACCTAATGCTATATTTTCTATATATATTTGCGAATTATTCATCTATTTTTATCTTATATATATATGTTTTTAAATAGATAATGATTTATTTTCAATTTTCTTATTTAAATCCTTTATTGCTTCTATTAAAATACCAATTATACCTATATAATTAACATTCTTATATCCCTCTTTATTTACACTAACTAATTCAGGAAATATTTCTTCTAATTCTTGTGCTATTACACCAATATTCTTTTTATTCTCATTATTAAAATTAAATGATACACCTCTACATTTAAGAATTTTATCTAATGAATTCTCATATGTATTTATATTTGTTTTTAATCTCTTATCTGAACTAGTATTTATTATTCCATTTAATGCTACATTACCATTTACATTTAATACATAATCTATTTCTGTTTCTTCTATTATAGGTGCTGAATATGTTGTACCTATTGAAACTGTATTTGTAAAACTTACAGGACTAGCTCCAAGTATATTACCATCTATTACTAAATCCTTATTAAATTTAACATTACTATTTACATATAAAGAATAATTTGCACTATCAGCATTTGAATTACCTATTATAATATTCCCATTCATTTGTAAAATTGCATTATTATTTTCACCAATTATAACTTTTGGTGGTATTATTAAATTAGAATTTAATATTGATACATTTCCATATATTACTAATCTTTCATTATTTAATACTGATCTATTATTATTATTTATAAAAACTGTTCCATTCTTATTTATACTCATTAATGAATTTATTATTCCATTACTTTCATAATTAAATCTATGAATTGGATTTGAACCAGTTGTATAATAATCAATACTACCACTAATATCATAAGAATTTGATGATAATAATAATGATTGTTGTATTGGCGGAATTAATTTTATTTTTGTATTATTATTATTATCAACATTATCATTTGTTGCTATTTGAGAATAATAACTATCATTAATATCATTAATTGTAGCTAATCTTAATAAATTACCATTTCTACCTATATGTAAATAACTTCTTGGATCATCATTATATATTCCTACATAACTCTCATTTTTATTAAAATATATTCTTGTTATTTCATCAGGATTTGTTATAAATGGTATAGCTGATTTCCATGAAGAACTTACAGCAGTATTTGTTAAAGAAATTTCATTATTACTTGTCATTAAAAATTTAGAATAATCAAGATTTATAAATATTTGATTACTATTATTTACTTTTAAACCTGTATTACTATTTATATTTATAAAATTTCCATTTAATTTTAAATTTGAATTATCTAAATATAATTGTGATATTTTAAGATTAGAAATATTTGAACCTATTCCTATTATTTCTCCATTAACTATTAAATTTTTATTTATATTTAAATTACTATTTATTATTACATTTGATCTAACTATTAAATCATTATTTATATTTAAATTATTATTAATTATTAAATTTGAACCAATTGTTAAATTAGAATTTATTTTTACATTATTTTCATTTATATATAAAGAATATTGTGAACTTTCTATATTTGAAGTTCCAATAATTATTTTACCATTTATATTAAGAATATTACTATTAAATATAAATGAATTATTTATTTTAAGTGATGAACCTTCAATAATTGTTGAACCATTTATTATTAATTTTTCATTATTTGAATTATAATCATAATAATTATTATTACTTTGAGGATTAATAAATACTGTTCCATATTTATTTATAAGTAATTGATTAGTTAAAATTCCATTACTCTCATAATTAAATGATTGTATTGGATTTAATCCAGTTGTATTATAATAAATACTACCACTAATATCTATTGTATCTAATAATAATTGTTGTTGAACTGGTGCTATTAATTTAATTTTTGTATTATTAGAATTATTAATATTATCATTAGTTGCAATTTGCGAATAATAACTTTCATTTATATCAGTAATAGTAGCAAGTCTTAATAAATTTCCATTTGGACCAACATAAAGATAACTTCTAGGATCATCATTATTAATACCAACAAAACTTTCATTTTTATTAAAATAAATTCTTGTCATTGCAGAAGGATCAATAATAAGAGGAATTGCAGAATTCCAAACAGAACCAACTGCAGCAGAAGTTAAAGAAATTTCATTATTACTTGTCATTTGAAATTTAGAAAAATCAAGTTTAATTATTAATTGATTACTATCATTAATATTAATACCTGTATTACTATCTATATTTATAAAATTTGGATTTAATTTTAAATTTGAATCATCTAAATATAATTCTGAAATTTTAAGATTAGAAATATTTGAACCTGTACCTATTATACTTCCATTAACTATTAAATTATTATTAATTATTAAATTTGAACCAATTGTTAAATTAGAATTTATTTTTACATTATTTTCATTTATATATAAAGAAAATTGTGAAGCTTCTATATTTGAAGTTCCAATTATAGTTTTTCCTTTTATATTAATATATGATATTAAATTAGAATCATAAGAATCTATTAATACTGAACCATTTATTATTAATTTTTCTTTATTATAATTATAATAAAAATTATTATTAGTAGTTATATTATCAATTAAATTAGATGTATTTGAATTATAATTATAATAAGTTGTATTTAAAAATGGATTAATAAATATAGAACCATTTTTATTTATAAGCATTTGATGAGTAAAAAGTCCATTATTTTGATAATTAAATAATTGTATTGGATTTAATCCAGTTGTATTATAATAAATACTACCACTAATATCTGTTGTATCTAATAATAATTGTTGCTGAACTGGTGCTATTAATTTAATTTTTGTATTATTAGAATTATCAACATTATCATTAGTTGCAATCTGTGAATAATAACTATCATTAATATCACTAATAGTTGCAAGTCTTAATAAATTTCCATTTGGACCAACATAAAGATAACTTCTAGGATCATCATTATTAATACTAACATAACTTTTACCAGAATTAAAATATATCATTTGTGGAGGATCATTTTCTAAATCAGCAGAACGCCAAAAACTTTCACCTGAACCACCTCCTAAATTAATATCACCTAATATAGATAATTCATTATTAGAAGTTATAAAGAAAATTTCTTGATTAATATTAAAAGAAAGTTCTTTATTAGAATTTAAAAAAAGAGGAGAATTAGAATAATCAATATTAAAAGAAAGTTCTTTATTAGAATTTAAAAAAAGCGGAGAATTAGAATAATCAATATTAAATGATAATTGATTACTTTGATTACTTGATAAAGGAGCATTAGAATAATCAATATTAATAAGATTTACATTTATTTTTTTATTTTCATCAAGAATAATTGAAGAAGTTTTAATATTTCCTTTTATTAATCCATTTACATCTAAATTACAATTAATATATAAATTTGAATCAGTTAAAAAAGAATAATAATTATTACTATTTATATAATTTAAATTAGAATGAGAATTAGAAGAACCAAGAATAATAGAACCATCAATAATAGAATTACCTTTAACAAACATAGTAGGATTTAAAGGATTAGAATTAGAAGAACCAAGAATAATTGAACCATCAATAATAGAATTACCTTTAACAAACATAATAGGATTTAAAGGATTAGAATTAGAAGAACCAAGAATAATAGAACCATCAAGTATAGAATTACCTGTAACAAACATAGTAGGATTTAAAGGATTAGAATTAGAAGAACCAAGAATAATAGAACCATCAATAATAGAATTACCTTTAACAAACAAAGTAGGATTTAAAGGATTAGAATTAGAAGAACCAAGAATAATAGAACCATCAAGAATAGAATTACCTGTAACAAACATAGTAGGATTTAAAGGATTAGAATTAGAAGAACCAAGAATAATAGAACCATCAAGAATAGAATTACCTGTAACAAACATAGTAGGATTTAAGGGATTAGAATTAGAAGAACCAAGAATAATAGAACCATCAAGAATAGAATTACCTTTAATAAACATAATAGGATTTAAAGGATTAGAATTAGAAGAACCAAGAATAATAGAACCATCAAGAATAGAATTACCTTTAACAAACATAATAGGATTTAAAGGATTAGAATTAGAAGAACCAAGAATAATAGAACCATCAAGAATAGAGTTACCTTTAATAAACATAGTAGGATTAGAAGAAATTATAGAGGATTGAATAAAAATTGCTGAATTAATATTAATAGAATTAGTTGAAGTATTAATATTAAAATTAGAATTAGAAATAGAGAAATCAAGAAAAGAATTAGAATTTCTTAATATAAGTAGATTATTAGAAGTTTTTGAATTAATATCTAAAAGATAATTATTAGTAATAATATCATTACTTGAATTACCAATAGTAGTTTTACCATTAATAATAACATTACCAATAAGAGAAGATGGTTGAGAAGATATACCAAGATTATTAATATATAAATCTTTAAATAAATCAATAGATTTATCAATAGCAGCAATATAATTATTATTATTACTATTAAAATCATATAATCCAATAGAAATATAATCACTATTTTGAGAATTTTTAAAAATAGTATTTTTCCAAGAATTAGAATTATTAATAATTGCTAATTTAACATTAGGAACAAAACTACCACCAATACCAATATTAGAACTAGTTTCTTCAAATGTAATACTTTTTGAAATTACTCTTAAAGATCCTTTTCCTTTTCCCGTATCCATTTAAAATACTTATTCTTATTATAATATTAAAAAAAATGATTATTATTTTAAATATAGAAAGCTATGGTATATATAGGAGCACATATTTCAAGAGAATCAACATTATTATTAACATTAAAAAAAATAAAAGAAAATGAAGGTAGAGCATTACAAATATTTGCATCAAATCCGAGAACAAATAAAACATCAGAAGTAAATATTAAATTTTTTGGAGATCCAAAAGAAATAAGTAATTATATAATAGATAATAAATTTTCATTAGTAATACATAGTCCATATACAATAAATTTATCAATGCCACCATTAAATGGAAAAAAGGAACTTGAATTAAAAGATTGTTATTGGACAAAAATATTAATAGAAGAATTAAAAATAGCACATAATTATAATGGAATAGGTTGTGTGGTACATTGTGGAAAATATACAAAAAATACAAAAGAGGAAGGATTAAGATATATGAGAGAAACAATACTATATATAATAAATACAATAAAAGAATTAAAATTAAATTCAAAATTAATTTTAGAAACATCGACAGGACAAGGAACAGAATTATTATATAAATATGAGGATTTTTTAGATTTTTATAATACATTTACGACAACACAAAAAAAATATTTTAAATTATGTATAGATACATGTCATATATGGGCTGCAGGTTATGAATTAATGGATGTATATGAAATAACAAAAAAAAAGGGTAATTTAGATGATATTATAGTAATACATATAAATAATAGTAAAAATCCAAAGAATTCACATTTAGATAGACATGAGATTATAACAAATAAAAATGGATATATACCATTAGAAGATATAATAAAATTTGTATTAGTAATGACTATAGAAAATAAGGATATAACAATAATATTAGAGACACCATCAGATAATTTAAAAGAAGAAATAGAATTATTATATTAAAATAGAAATAATGAGT
>Ga0172367_10001909_pt1 | contig 29444 bp, 23 predicted proteins | sample Lak10m_FD_114542 | JGI IMG/M metagenome (GOLD analysis project Ga0172367, IMG submission 114542) | Freshwater microbial communities from Kabuno Bay, South-Kivu, Congo - kab_022012_10m | ecosystem: Environmental > Aquatic > Freshwater > Lake | place: Democratic Republic of the Congo: South-Kivu...
AAATAAAAATCCGTGTAATTATTATAATCACAGGGCCCAAAATAGTCATGGGTTCGTATCAGTTCATTACCAATGGACTGCAAACACAACTCAGCAGTGCCGGTTGTTGTTTCGGGTCCGGTATTAATCCCTGTCATTTTCTTGCCGGTTCCTAGCGAGGAATTATAGTTTACGGTAAAGTTGATCTGTGTTTTGGCCAGGCACGCAATGAAAAGAAAAGAAAGTAGAATAGCAGTTTTTTTCATTTAACAATGATAGTAAATATTCCTTTAACGAAGGAACAACTAAAACCGTTTGAGCTCATTGAGAAAAAATGTCCATTCGGGTGTATTCAGCACTTGTCCAAAATCTTCTGAATACCATGGACTCATGTCCGGGCTCATTGGGTTTACCAATACCTGGATCTCCTGAGCAGGCATGTAACTTTGACCAAGAAGAAAGATCTTTTTACCGGTCTCCGTGTGCTTTGCAACATCCAGTACGATCACGGCATGTCCGGGACTGCCTCCTTTTATGAAAACATCTCCCGGTTCAATATTCCTGATCTCAACAGGCTTCAATTCTCTGGAAAGGGATAAGGTACCGCAGTAGGTAAAGACCTGTTCCAAAAAATTCCAAAGATCTTTCGGTGTATTGGACGGTGCTGCCACCTTTTTGTAATACACTTTATTTCCTTCAACTGCAATCCGATCGCCGTTCATCCATCTTGTATACTCAGCACGAAAGCCGCTGGTATAATTGAAATGGATATCGTCATACCGTCCTTGTTCCCATAGATACTCTGCCCGCAACCGCATCACCGCATCAGCACATTGGTGAAGATCTCGCTTTCCTATCGGAAGATCAACCACAGCGGCGTAGACATTGGATTTTTCTTTTGTGGTGCTATCGAAGTACCTGACTTTCGAACCGGCAGGTTTCAAAGGGAGGTTTCGCAAGTAGTAGCCAAACTGCTGTGATACGCATTCCACACGTTTATAACCTACAGGTACGTTGAATCTTTTCAAAATATTCATGCCCGATGTATCGATAATTTTCAGAGAATCAGTTTGATCGATTTGTTGTGAATCGGAAATATCAGGATCAGCCGTTACCGCAGGATTTGACTGAACACACTGAACAAAAAGGAATAAAAAGAAAAGAATAAGAGGGAACAGCTTCATACCACTAAATTTTGATCCTAGAATCCAAGAATCTAATTAAGTAACACAAGTTGTGTTCAGAAATTTTAATCGCGGATCTTTCGGATCCTCTCTTCAATGCGTTTGGTAATCAGGTTGAAGAGAAGTTTCGCATCCTTTTCATCAAGTTTGCGTCCGAAACGAACCACTTTACCCTTATGCTCGAATTCTATTCGTTCACCGCCACCAACCCAGGGTGAGGCTTCCCAAACTGCTTGAATAGAGCCCTCTTTCGGTTGTTGAACACTGAACTTTTTGATGTTTTCGAAGTAGTAAGGAGCTGATTTACCATACGTTCGAATAGAACGTTTGATATGTAAAGCAACTTCATCGATCTTGATCAATTCTTTTCCCCATAAGATCCAAAAGAGAGAACGGGTTACCTTAAAGGCGTAATACACCCAAAAAGCCAAGAAAACCCAAAGAATGATCTCTTCCTTGTCGGTAAGATCAAGTGTAAACAAAGCCCAGGTCATGGTCGCTCCGATTACCATCCACATAGATACCCATGCTCCCATAAGTCCGGTAACCCATGTTTTTTTTTCAGGGTAAATGACCACAGTCATGCGGTTTTTCTCATCTACAAAGCTAACGCGGTTACCAATCCATTTCATAGGGCAAAGGTACATAAGAAAAAATGGCCGAAAGCTACCTTTCGACCATTTTCATTCGGTGATATACCTATTTATTCTTTGATTAATCGTTTAGTGATCATGTTACCGTCGATCTCCGCCTGGATAACATAAACTCCTGCTTGTAATTGAGCTGTATTCAATGTCATGTCTAACATTCCAGAGATCATACCATAGTTACGAGATGCAATTTCTTTTCCTGAAAGATCAAGTAATTTTATCATTACCGATGCCTCATTTTTCAGATTCAATGCAACTGTCGCAGAGGATGATGTCGGGTTTGGATAAACTTGCATCAAGGCATCCGGTTGAGAGAAAATTTCATTTACGGAAACCGCAGAACCATTTACAAAACCATTTGATACTGCTTCAGAAATTGTTGCTTTTCCTGCATTATCTATACGACCATCTGGGCCAATCAACAAACCTATAATGTGCATGCTCGTTTCGTCCCATGCAGCAGGAAGCGTAAAGCTAAAATTGAGCGTATGTGTTTCGCCACTGTTCACTACTGTTGGGAAGCTATTGGACTCACCATCGAATCCAGGAGATATCGCCCGAGCTACGTGACTGTAAACCATTTGTGCAGCTGGTACCGGATTTGGTAGGGATTCAAATCCACCCATTACGCCACTTCCACCGCCAGCATAGGCATTGGATTGATTGTAACCTGATCCTGTTCCTGTTACACCATCCTCTGTTAATACACAAGCAAGTGTATAATTATTATTTGCTGAAGACTGGAAATCAGCACTCACAGAAACATTCAGTACACGTGTTGATGGATCCCAGTTAGCACCATTCGTAATAAATGCTACAGGGGCTGTTTGCAATCGGTCGTAGAAGTCGGTGCTCATTCCAGAGGGATCTACTTCTGTGCCTCGGTCAACCAATGCGCTTGGATAACCACTGAACAGAGCCCCAATTGGCGTATCATAAGCAGCAACTGTCATCGGATCGGCATTATGTACAGCAATGCCCGCCCAGAAATCTCCATATTCCTGCTCATAACGATCCATGTAGACTGCTCCTCTTGGACACCACTGACACCATGTACCTGTACCTTCTTCTCCCACTACCATTTTTCCTGTAGCAGGTACAACAGGGTTTACAGTGATCGTAATTGTATCATCCGTTTGATCATCATCAGCTATGCCGTTCACGTCAACAATAGCAATTGTTGCTGGCAATGAACCAGCGGATAGTGTAATACTTGGAAAGGTCACTGTGTAACTCCCCAAAGAAGCGATATTCTGCCCTGTCACTGATTGTGGTGTTTGCACCCCGTTGTAATCTAAAACGACATTAAAATCGGTAATAGCTGTAGACCCTGCATTAACAATGGTAGCTGTTGGTGTTACCATTTGAGTCGCAATGTTTCCTCCCATATTTAAACTAGCCATCGCAGCATTGAGGTTCTGGATCGTGTAAGGTTGATGATCAAAGCTTACGTCGTCTACATAGAACTGACTTCCCTGCAATGGAAATAAATCTAGCGACGCCAATGAGTTTATACTGTTTTGCCAAACACCGATAGAGTTGCCATCTACAAAGGCTTCCCAAATACCTAAAGTAAGGTTCGCTTCAATGCGCAAAGTGAACCATGTAGCGTGTGCAAACGAACCAACAGCAAGATCAGCAGTAGCACCATCATCAATCGTTAACATGCCATTCGCCATGTTAACATTCAGTGCCCAAGTGGTACCAATTGGATTTAGGGCCTGAAAATTAAAATACGCTGTCTTACCTGCAGACACATAAAAATCAGACTCATAGGTGAAAACACCACTATTGTAAACAGAACCGAAGTTCAACACACAATCCTGTGGTCCGCCATTGGTTGCTGTGGAATTGAGGTACAGGGATTTTGTACCACTGTTGGCCTGAGCAGTTGACACAATACCTTCTTCTGTTCCACCTTCTGTTCCACTCCATGTGGTCCAGTAGGTGCTTTGTGGACCTACAGCTCCTGTGTTGTAGGAATCAAAGTTATCCGTGAAGATCTGACCAAAAGCACTTGATCCGGCTAACAATAATCCAAGTAGTAACGTATTCTTTTTCATCTTTTCTATAAAATTGGTTAACAAAGTAATGATTTTAAATTCACATTCGTCTGGTTCAAATTCATGAAATCCTTGTATTCTTATTTTTATTATTGAAAGTACCTGAAGTCTTGTCCTTTTTTGATACTCCGAACAGATTCAAAGATTAAACGAATGGTTTCTTCCACATCCTCTTTTCTTACCGTTTCAACTGTTGTATGCATGTAGCGCAATGGCAGAGAGATCAAAGCACTTGAAACTCCTTCGCTTGAATAAGCAAATGCGTCCGTGTCCGTACCAGTAGCTCGCGAGGCAGCTGCTCGCTGAAAAGGAATTTTGTTCTTTTTCGCTGTCTCAATGATCAATTTTAAAAGATTATTCTGGACAGCAGGACCATAAGTCAGGACGGGGCCATCTCCCGATTTCTGATCGCCATTTTCAATCTTATCTACCATCGGTGTGTGCGTATCATGACACACGTCGGTTACAATAGCGACATCTGGTTTTATCCTGCGAGAGATCATTTCGGCGCCACGCAATCCTACTTCTTCCTGAACAGAATTTACAATATACAGCCCGAAAGGAAGCTTGACTTTTTGTTCTTTCAACAAACGTGCGACTTCAGCGATCATGAAACCACCAACGCGATTGTCCAATGCTCTACCCACGTATCGATTCTTGTTCAAAATCATGAATTCATCTTCAAACGTCACGACACAGCCCACATGTACTCCCAGTTTTTCAACTTCTTCTTTGGAATCACAGCCGCAATCAAGGAAGATGTTCTTCATACTTGGCGTTTCTTCTTTCTGTTGACGCATATGGATCGCAGGCCAACCAAAAACAGCTTTAACAATCCCTTTATCCGTATGGATATTGACTCGTTTTGAAGGGGCGATCATATGATCTGAGCCACCATTTCTTCGCAGGTAAATGAATCCATCTTTCGTGATGTAATGTACAAACCAAGAGATCTCATCTGCATGGGCTTCGATGACGACTTTGTATTCTGCTCCCGGATTTATCACACCGACCACCGAACCATAGTTGTCTGTAAAATAGTCATCGATGTAGGGCTTAATGTATTCCAACCACAATTTCTGTCCATCGGATTCAAAGCCAGTCGGACTCGGATTGTTCAGGTATTGCTGAAGAAACTTTTCTGATTTGGAAGTAATTATTTTTTTCATACGTGATTCTCGATTTGTGATTCTCGATTTGTGATTCGTGATTCTTAATTTGTTAACTACCTCATCAATGTTATGTTTCCTTTGATGATGGACTCTTCACCACTGATACAAACAGCTTTCAAATAGTAGTCATAGACATCCGGATCGAGTTGTTTTCCTCTGAATGTGCCATCCCAACCTATGGTTCGGTCAGTTGATTCAAACACCATCTCACCCCAGCGATCAAAAACACGGAAAAGCATTCCTTCGATCAGTTGACCACGCACATAGAGCACATCATTTTCGTGATCTCCATTCGGCGTAAACGCATTCGGAACAAAGATGTAAGGTTCACCGCAAATAAATGTAAATGCTTTGACAAGAACCGTATCCGAACGCTTACAGACACCATCGCTTACGGTCAACGTAAAAAGAGTATTTTGAGAAATCGTGGTAGTCGTCGTTTGCATCATTGCATTCGTAACACTTGTTGGCGGCGACCACTGATAACTTACCATCCCGGATGGTTGCCCACTCAATGTCACGCTAGTTCCTACGGGAACGTTATAGGAGGATGCACTGGCAACAACAGATCCGGCAGGTAAATTACCAACCGCTACAAAAATGGAATCCGTTACAACACATCCGTTTGATGCCGATGCGGTCACATAAATGTATTGCGATACGGATGGATCAACTGTAACTTGAGCAGAAGTTCCTCCGGATACGATCACTGAATCAGGTGCCCAATCATACGTAAAGGTGAATGAAGGATTTGTATTTGTTGCCAGCAACTGCGTTGTCGCTCCCACACAAATGGAGTCACCACCACTTAGAAGTATCGCCGAACTGATAAAGGCTACCTGAACACTATCTATCTGATAACAGCCCTGATTACCTGCCATTACATAATAGGTCGTGGTTCCGGGAGGAGTTATGTTTAGAACAGAATCGCTCAAGCTCGCATTTAAGGTGTCTGTGAAAAGTGCATTGGTTGACCACACAAAATAATCCGCTGATCCATTCGAATTGGCAACCAATTGAACAGGTACAGGTGCACACAATTCAATGGCGGATCCAGCATCGATTTGAATGGAGTCGGTAACCGTTATCGTGATCTGTGCAGTATCTGTCAGTAAGCAGACACTATCAGTCACATACAAGTAAATATCATAAATACCTGGTGTATTGTAGGTTACGACAGGATTAAAAACAATAGAAGTGGTATCACCATTCCCAAAATCCCAAACGTACGAATCTGATTCCGTGGAAAAATTATCCAGCGTAACACTAAACGTTGAACATCCTAAGGTCTGATCTGCTGTAAACTGAGCATTTGGGATGAGTTGAAAATCGAACTTGAAAACAATGTTGTTACAATTGGAACTTAAATTATCATTAGACCATGCACCAGTTGTCGTCGGGAAATCCGAAAACCCACCACAACCTCCACAGACTGATTGATATACCACGCCATTTTTGTCAAAACGAGAAGTTCCGCCGTCAACATGCTCCCGGGCTTGAGCTCCACCGAGGTAGGACCCATAAAGCATCGCATCAAAAGATTTGTCAATCACCAATAAATAAAAATCGAATCCGTTGGCAGGGTTCTGTTGAAAGGCATTTGAAGTTACCGGCATTCCAGTGAGTGCAACGCTTTGTAGAATATTCGCTCCCCAACCGGAAATATACATATTCCCACAAATGTCTACTAAGAATGCCGAGGGCGAAATGTTAACCGATGCACTCCCATTTCCGAAGACCGTTGAATTAAGATTCGTTGTCAATGTAGGATCGAGCTTGATCACATACTGGCTGCTTCCCGGATTAACAAAACCTGCATTGTTCACAGGAAACTGTCCAACAGCCGATTGTCCCACCAAAAACACATTGTCATTTCTGTCTATTTCAACAAAGAAACTCTGATCATAATTCGGTGTCCCAACATAAGATGCCTTTGTAATTGATGATGCCCCGGGATTCAATTTTACCACAAATCCATCTGTTTTTCCTCCGTTGTAAGTTGGATGCCATGAGCCTGAAGTACCACTCAAATTGGTAGAACTGGTACCCCCGGCAAATACAATATTCTCGCTGGAATCGATCTTTACGGAATAACATGCATCATTATTGCTACCGCCATAGTAACTTGACCACATCAAGGTTGACAGGTCTGATGTAAGTTTAAATACAACCCCATCCTGCATGCCGGCATTCGCCGTTTGAAAGGCATTAAGAACTGGAAAATTAAGAGACCTGCTGCAGGAGGCCACGAGACAATTTCCGACGGAGTCAAGCATAATCTCACCTCGAAACTGATCACCATAGTTGGAAGTCAACGAATCGTAGGCTGAGACAGAACTGTACGTGCCGGAAGTAACTTTTGTATTAACACCATCATTAGAGCTTCCTCCCATGAAGGTAGACGCCAGTAGATTATGCCCATTGGCACTCAATTTCGCTACATAAATATCTGTACCCTGATTCGTAAAATAAACGCCATTGTAATAAAAATTGGCATTTGGCACACCACCTGCATGCGTGGTCTGATATCCATTAACGATCGGGAAGTCCGTGCTCGATGTTGCTCCATAGATGTAAAGGTTATTTTGCTTGTCACAAATCAAACTGTGCGCTGTTTCGGATCCCTGATCCTGATCACCTCCACCGAGATAGGTTGCCCATAACATTGCTGTGCCATCAGGCGCATAACGAGACACATAGACATCTGTAATACCGTAAGTCGGATTTACGGGCACGGTGAAATTAGACCCAATATCGAAGGCTTGATTGTCAGGCATGGGGTATGCATTTCCAAAAACAGTTCCCGCGGAATAGGCTGTTCCGTCGTAGCCGTAGGTTGCCGTCATTCCAAAATTATCAGTGACAGAACCCGAGTAGGTTGCAAAGACGAGCACGGGATCGATAATGAGTTGAAAGGATGGGTCGTATTTACCCAGCTGAAATGAGAGTTTTTCTTTGTCCAGCACGAATGAACACGAAACTTCTACAACATTACCATATATGATCTGATAGGCATATGGTTTTTGTTCGATGATCTGTCCGAGGTCTGTATCAATTTGTAAATTTCCTGCTCCATCCAAACGCAACTTGCGATGTCCGGAATAGTTCATACGAATCTGGTCAACTCTCGCTCCTGGTTGCACATGGAACTCATACTTCAAATGCCATTTGTCTTCCAGGAGTTTCAGATCAATTCCTTCATAAAATTCTCTCAGATAGGCCTCTTGGAATGAATGTACGTCCGATGCCCACTGGTCAGGGTCATTTCCAATGAAATAGTTGTAATAATGTGTTGACGGATATTCCTTTTCAATAACCTCAACGGCATTCGAACCTTCAAAATTGAGGTGTACAACGGTTTGTCGAATCTCGGGTGAACGCTTACTCTCTCCGGGATGATCGTGGATTTCTCTTACGGCAGATAAATCCTGCAAATGGAAAAGTAACTTATGCTGTTGGATCCAAAGATTACCACCAGCGAAGGGAGCTTTGAACAGCACATCCTGTGGCCATTGACCTTTATTTTCCTGAAATGCGAAATGTTTATCGTGCGGATGATCAATCTCCTGTGCCCTTAAACAGACGGAAAGCAAGCAACAAAAGGTCAAAATGACTGAACGGATCATGCCGAAAAAGTTTGTCACTAAAATAATGTATTTTGGTGTACAAGCAATGCTTCTTTCCGTGCACGGAAAAGATAAAAATAACTATTTTCGTGTGGTCCCTACAGGGAATGAAAATTACCACCTTAAAATGCAACAAAACAACAGAATCACATCACTTTTCGGAATTGATTTTCCATTAATTCAAGCAGGTATGATCTGGTGCTCGGGATGGCAACTTGCCGCTGCTGTCTCAAATGCCGGTGGACTCGGAATCATTGGTTCTGGTTCAATGTACCCGGAGGTGCTCGACGAACATATTCAAAAATGCAAACAGGCAACAAACAAACCATTTGCTGTCAATCTCCCCATGCTTTACCCGAATATCGAAGAACATATTCAAACCATTATTAAACATCAGGTTCCGATCGTATTTACCTCAGCAGGTAACCCAAAAACATGGACTGCGCACCTTAAATCCCATGGAATCAAAGTAGTTCACGTTGTTTCCAGTCTGAAATTCGCATTAAAGGCGCAGGATGCGGGAGTTGATGCTGTTGTTGCCGAAGGATTTGAAGCAGGAGGACATAACGGTAGAGATGAAACCACCACCATGTGTCTGATACCTTTGGTAGCAAAAGAACTTTCCATTCCACTGATTGCAGCAGGCGGCATCGGAACAGGAAGGGGAATGCTTGCTGCAATGAACCTTGGAGCCGATGGTGTTCAGATCGGAAGTCGGTTTATTGCCACGCCGGAATCAAGTGCGCACGAAAATTTCAAGCAAACAGTCATCGAAACGCCGGAAGGTGGAACACAGTTGACCCTGAAAGAACTAACTCCTGTCCGACTGATCAAAAATACTTTCTTCAACGAAGTAGAATCAGCCTATCAGCGTTGTGCTTCGCAGGAAGAACTCCAGGCACTACTTGGACGAGGTCGTGCTAAAAAAGGTATGTTCGAAGGTGACCTCATCAATGGTGAACTGGAAGTAGGACAAATTTCCGGACTGATTACGGAGATTAAACCGGCAGCAGAGGTGGTACAGGAGATTATTCATGAATTCCGTGAAGCTTTGAACGAACAACAACAGTCTAAATTTCAATTTTAAATGATCACATTTGACCGCTTTACCTTACGAAATGGCTTAACCGTGCTCTTTCATAAGGACATTACCACACCAATGGCTGTTGTGAATACGCTTTATGACGTTGGTGCACGCGATGAATCCGAGGACAAAACAGGGTTTGCCCATCTATTTGAACACCTCATGTTCGGAGGATCCGTAAATATTCCTGATTTTGATGCACCTCTTCAAATGGCGGGTGGCGAAAGCAATGCCTTTACTTCCAATGACATAACGAATTACTACGATGTATTGCCTGCGAAAAATATTGAAACGGCCCTGTGGTTGGAATCAGACCGCATGCTGTCGCTGGCATTTACGCCAAAAAGCCTGGAAGTACAACGAAATGTGGTCATCGAAGAATTCAAACAACGCTACCTGAATCAGCCTTATGGCGATGTCTGGTTGGAATTGCGCCCTCTTGCCTACCACCAACATCCCTACAAGTGGGCTACCATTGGGAAAGAGATCAAGCATATAGAAGATGCCACAATGGAAGATGTTCGTGGCTTTTTCTCCAAACATTACGTTCCTGCGAATGCGATCTTGTGTATCGCAGGAAATTTCGAATTGGAAGAGATCAAAACACTGGTTGAGAAATGGTACGGGGATATTCCCGGCGGAATCAAACCTGCTCGCATTCTTCCTTCGGAGCCTGTTCAACAGGAATTCAGAGAAAAAACGATTGACCGTAAAGTGCCGGCCAATGCCTTTTACTACGCCTTTAAAATGCCGGAAAGACGCAATGAAGGCTACTATCTTGCCGACGTATTATCTGATGCACTGGGTCGGGATAAATCCTCCAGATTGTATGTTTCCTTAAAAAAAGAGCAGCAATTGGTTTCAGATATCAATGCTTATATCACGGGTTCACTGGATGACGGTTTGTTACTTATTTCTGGAAAATTGAATGATGGTGTAAGCTTTGAGCAATTGGACCGAGCTCTCTGGAATGAACTTGATAAATTGAAAGCTCATCCGATTCCTGCGTCTGAATTGCAGCGTTTGATGATCAAGATCAAAACGGCAAGAGAATTTCAGGAACAAGGATTATTGAACAGAGCAATGAACTTGTGTTTATTCGAATTGCTTGGAGACGCCGAAGGGATCAATGAGGAACATGAGGTTTATGATGCCATTCAACCTGAACACCTGCATGAAACGGCCATTCATTTGTTCAAACGAGAAAACTGCACCTTATTAAAAGTCAATGCCACCAACGATGCTGAATAGAACGCTAACCCCAGAGCTCAAAGAGATCGATCAGATCTCTTTTGTATCACCTGCAATTCATGTGATCCATGGAAATGCACGACTGTATCACATGGCGGAAGTTCCGAATAACACAAGTCGCCTTGATCTTTATTTTGATGCAGGAACAGCACGCGGAGCCAGAGCCATTGCCGGTTTTGTAAATGGGATGCTGCTTTCGGGAAGTGAAAGCCTTTCGGCTATTGAAATTCAATCACAGATCGATGCGCTTGGTGGATTTTACGAATCCGGTATTTCGCAAGAAACTGCTGTCATTTCTATTTACGCATTGAAAGAACATTTGTTGGACATCTTCCGAATTATTGCCTATGCATTGGAAGAACTTTCATTCACGGACAAAGAACTGAAGGAAATGATCAATGACCGACGCCAGAAATTCAAAGTCAACATGGAAAAGGTAAGTTTTCTTGCCCAACGTGAATTCCAGCAACGTCTTTTCCACAACTCGATCTACGGAAGAGTTTCTGATGAATCGGATTTTGAACATGTTGATCGAGAAAAGTTGATCACCTTTTTTAATGAACATTACCTTCACGGACTTTATAAAGTTGTCGTTGTCGGAGCTGTTCCCGTTACTGAAATCGAGGAGATCATTGCTACCACATCCAAATGGAGCAAATCCTCTAAAAACAGCTATGAGAAAGATCTGAAGAATGAACGTGGTGATGCATACGTTGAAAAAGCGGGTGCACTGCAAACTGCAATACGTCTTGGTCGGATCCTATTCAACAAAGCGCACGAAGACTACCTGGATTTTCTGGTTTTAAACACCATTCTCGGTGACTATTTCGGAAGCCGCCTGATGTCGAATATCCGCGAGGATAAGGGCTACACATACGGCATCGGTTCCATGGTTGCTGAATTGCATGAAACGGGGTATTTTCTAATTGCCACCGAAGTTGGTAAAGATGTCAAAGATGCTGCACTGGAGGAAATTAAAAAAGAATTGGTCCGTCTGAAGGAAGAACTTGTACCTGGAGAGGAGTTGGAACTCGTGAAAAATTACATGCTTGGGCAGTTACTCAAAAGTGCGGATGGTCCGTATTCCATGACCGACCTTTTCTTAAGTGTTGAACCCCATGGTCTGGACCTTGATTTCTACAATAAGGCTATTGAATCACTGCATGCGATAAAACCTGCTCGAATACAGGAATTGGCTCAGCGTTACTTGAACTGGGAAGATTTTACCATCGTTGCCGCAGGATAGTTTTTGAGAGCAGCAAACTAAAACAGGGGGCACTACGTTTTACATTCAGATGATTCGGTTCATAGTCACATTTCTTTTGATCTTAAGCGTTAAATCAGTCGCTTGGGCATCCCATGTCATGGGAGGTGAGATAACCTGGGTCAATCAGAACGGCAACTATATTTTCACGCTCGTCTTTTACAGGGATTGTAATGGTGCGGATGTCAATACGGTTTCAGAGACTATTCGCGTATGGAATCACCCTTCAGTCACATCGATCACTGTACCTTTTGTTTCAAGAACCGACATCTCACCTACCTGTAATCCGGTCGCAGGTTCTCCACCACAACTCTCTTGTGGCTCCGGTACCTCTGGAGGAAATGGTATTGGCGCAATCGAAAAAGTCATCTACAGAAGTGCACCCATTGCATTAAGTGGAACGCCACCTGCGCAAGGATGGGTTTTTACGTATGAAAATTTCTCCCGCAGCGCCGCTATAACAAATATCACCAATCCGTCGAGCTACGGAACAACCATTACAGCTAAGATGTATGCCATCCCGGGAGGAACGAACATCGATTCTTCTCCGGCCTTTCTTCAGGAACCTTATTTTGTCAGTTGTGCAGGTGATTCGTATGTGTACAACATGAATCCTGTTGACCCCGATCTGGATTCCATTTCGGTATCTCTTGGCGTTCCTTACAATAACTTCCCCTCTGGGATTTACAACCCACCAACCAATCCTATTCCTGTCCCTTTCGATCCGGGATTTAACTTCTCTTCCCCAACACCAAGTGCAGCAATTAGTCCGGGAAGCGTACCTGCGCAAATCGACCTTGTGACCGGTCAACTTACCTTTACATCGACACTTTCAGGGAACTACGTTGTGAAAGTATTGGTGCAAAGTTTCAGATATGGCGTTTTGATTGCAGAGGTTGAACGCGAAATGCAGTTGGTGGTAATGGCTTGTTCATCGGTGAACAATAAGCCTGTAATCACCCCTCCTTTTGCAGGGAACACAAGTTTTACTACGACTGTAAATGCGGGCGCGCTTGTTAATTTCGATTTGATCTCAACTGACATGGAAGTTCTGCAGGACGGAAGCCCTCAACAGAATGTACTCTCCGCTTCCGGCCCTATGTTCGGCACAGGTTTTTCATCAACTTCCGGTTGCGCGACAGCACCTTGCGCCACACTGTCCCCGCCACCTTTGATTACCGGGGTACAGGGATCAAACACGAACTTCAACTGGCAAACCTCTTGTGACCATTTGATTGGAGCCGATGGCTATGCGTTGGACATGATTCCATACAATTTTGTATTCCGAATCCAGGATGATTTTTGCGATGTTCCGCAGGTAAGTTATGCCACAGTGACGATCAACGTATTAAATCCTGGTGTTATTGAAGCTCCAAACATTTCCTGTATCCAATCAGATGTGAATGGAAATGTAACCTTGCAATGGAATGCAGTAACAGACCCTACAGGCTCATTCGTCTCCTATGAGGTGTATTCCAATCAAAATGGCTTACTTGCAACAATCCCTTCCATAGGAACAACGACGTGGACAGATCCCGGCGTGTCGCAGCAAAATGACTACTACATTGCTGTTGCTTCAGGATGCAATGGAAATACCCTACGTTACAGCGATACACTTTCAAATATTTATCTCAATGTCACCAATCCTTCTGATGGAACAGCTGTATTGACCTGGAATGACCCGAGGTCAAATCCGACGGCAGCCATGGGAACTTATTACCATATTTTGCGGGAGTATCCGGCCGGAACATGGACACTTATCGACAGTCTTCCATATGGCACTAACTTTTACAAAGACACGATCGACATTTGTCAGGCGTTTTTGAATTACCAGATTGTCCTGCCGTCTGCGCCATGTGATTTTACGTCCAACATCGATGGAGATAATTTCACGGATATGCTCACACCGAATATTCCTCTTATTTCATCTGCAAGTATCGATACCCTCACAAATCAACTTAACTTAACCTGGAATGAAAATTCAGCGGACGACACCTATGGGTATGTCGTTTACGCTTACGATGAAGGTGGATTCTTGGTTGAACTGGATACGGTGTGGGGAATTTCGAACACCACCTATGTTTATTCTCCGGATATCACACAAGGACCTCTCACCTACACGGTTGCTGCCTTCGATTCTTGTTTCACGTCAACTATTCCTCCAACCTATCAAACATCTGCGAAAGCTGATGTGCACACGACTGTTTTCCTGACCCATGAACTGAACTTATGTGAAAACAAGATCACGCTAAACTGGACACCTTATATAGGTTGGCCAAATGATACGCATTATGTTATCTACGGCAAAACAGGTTCAGGTAGTTATACGATAATGGGACAAACAGATGCAACTTCGATCACTATTCCGGTTATCACTTTGGAAAGCTATTGCTTCTTCGTCAAGGCCATCTCCTACGACAGCATATATACTTCGTTTTCAAATCGTGATTGTCTGGATGTGGTAGCACCAACACAACCCGCCTATCATTACCTTCAAAATGCTACGGTGCAGGGAGATCATGTCGATCTTTATCATTTGGTTGATGCCGCATCGGGTGTGACTGCCATTTCCTTTGAAAGGATAAATAAAGAAGGTGTCTTTGAAGAAATAGCTCGTATTCCGGTGGTGTCGAATTATGTGTCTTATACGGACACAGCTGTTGATGTGCAGCAATTCAGTTACACCTATCGAGCACGCATTGTGGACAGTTGTGGAAGTCTGGGTGCAGCATCAAATACCGCAAAAACGATCCTTTTGAACATTCAGAAAGACGAAGTTCGAATGCTCACTTATCTGAACTGGAATCCTTATGACATTTGGGATGGAACTGTCGTTGCCTACCGTATCTATCGCGACACCGGAACCGGATATAGCAATCCTCCGCTCGCTTTCTTACCACCCACACAATTCAGTTTTGAAGATGATCTGTCTGCGGTCGGTTTTAACGGAAAGGTTTGCTATTATGTCGAAGCCATCGAAGGAGACAATATCTACAATGACAACAAACTGAGCGCCTCAAATGCAGCATGTGAACTTTTTGAACCCATCGTCTACATTCCCAATGCATTTACTCCGGGTGGCATCAATCCGATCTTCTCCCCTTTGATATCCTTCTTTGACCCTTCCGATTACGATTTAACGATCTTCGACCGCTGGGGACAAGCGATTTTTCAAACCAATGATGCAACCGTTGGATGGGATGGTTTAATCAAAGGAACCAACAATCTAGCGGAAACCGGCACCTATCTTTACATGGTCAAAATGCATGACGGTGAGGGCAATGAGATCATCCGCAGAGGATTTGTGAGTTTGCTGAAATAGATAGCATAAGGCTTACTTGTCAAAAGAATTCCACGAAAATCTTAGTAAAACATCTTCGAACACAAGAAAACCACACTTTTTCTACTCACTTTTAACGGGCTAAAAGTGACAAAAGCCCCTCCACTTTTGCAAGGAACCTGCCTTTGGCACCACTGACAAACCTTCCCTTCGTGCGTGCCGCATCTTCGATTGGTTTGCAGTATGGTTCTGTGCAAAAGTGGATTTATTTTTTTATATCGACTATCCTTTTAGTTATATTAACGAAGTCGAAGAAAATTGATTATTGGTTGTTATCTTAATTAGTATTCAGCGTTTCTCTCAAAAACCTGAATTATGAAAACGACATTGCTCTTTTTACTGATTAGTTTCTGTGCCTTCGGACAGATGTATCAGCGCACGGGAAGAAATCTCGGAATAACCCTAGGCGGACAATACGTAATTCCATCTTCATCCAATTATACTAGATTTGGTGCTTCAGCCGGATTGATCCATATGGTAAAACCGGGAATATTTTTGAAATCCGGTTACACCTACAGTAAAAACCTGTTGCCCGAAAATGCACGAACCGGCCTTTATCCTCCTGCTGTAACTCAAACGATCGATGCTTCGATCCTCATTGACAAACGCATTTTAAAGTTATCACATGGACGTCCGATTGCTACCGCTTATGGTTGTCACTATTTTTCGATTGGGGTCATTGCAGCGCCGGAATACCATTATGATTTCCAGGCAAGAACAACCAATAATGCAACGCCACATGAATTTTCGGGACTTGTTGGACTATCCTTCTGTCATATGTACAAAAGCAAAGGACGACGAAACATGGGTAAAACCACCCAGTATGATCTCTTCTATCGTCAGGGTTTTACACCATACTACACAAACAGCACAAGCGGCCTATCCTTCAAGCGCGCTGAGATCGGTTTGCAGATCCGAAGAATTCGTCATCAGGTGACAAACATGATTCGATAATGGATAACCATCAGATAGATAATCCTAAAAGAGTGCAATTGTGTACCTTTGATCCGTGCAACGCATATTGGTCATACAAACAGCATTTATCGGAGATGTCATTCTTGCGACACCGGTAATTTCTGAACTCAAAAGGCTCTTTCCTTCCTCGAAAATCGATGTTGTTGTAAAAAAAGGAAATGGCTCTCTACTCGAACATGATCCATCCATTCAAAACGTGTTGGAGTTTGATAAAAAGGCAGGGAAATGGAAGGAGTTCATGCGTTTACGGAAAGTATTCAAAAAGCAACCTTACGACTTTGCCCTCAATTTGCATCGATTTGGAAGTTCGGGTATACTTACAGTGCTTTCCGGCGCTAAGAAAACACACGGATTCCGGAAAAACCCCTTTTCACTTTTCTTCTCCAAACGATTTGAGCATCAGATCGGAGATAGCACGCATGAGGTGGAAAGAAATCTATCTATGATCAGCGAATTCGGAGCACATCCGAAAGTTCGACCTGCACTATATCCCGGCAAAGAAGCAGATGAAGCCGTAAAGACCTACAAAGATGAACCTTACTATTGTTTTGCACCGGCTTCGGTTTGGTATACGAAACAATTACCTGAAGAAAAATGGGTCGAACTGCTACAAAGCAAAACATCATTGGGTAAACTTTATTTATTGGGCGCTCCGGAAGATACGTCACTTTGCCAGCGGATCATCGATTCCAGTGGCGCAACAAATGCCGTAAATCTCGCCGGAAAATTAACCTTGTTGCAATCTGCTTCACTAATTAAAGACGCGAAAAGAAGCTACGTCAATGACAGCGGTCCTTTGCATTTGGCGTCCTCTATGAATGCACCTGTAACTGCTTTCTTTTGTTCAACAACTCCTGATTTTGGATTTGGACCATTGTCTGATGACAGTGAGGTCATTGAATCATCCAGTAAACCAGCATGTAAACCTTGTGGACTTCACGGACATTCAGCCTGTCCGAAAGGTCATTTCGATTGTGGAACGACGATTAACGTGTCACTGTCAAAATCATGACATAATCCTCCATGAGGTAGCCATTTCCAATAGCAATATCTTCTTCTTTTTCGATCTTGAAACCCATCCGCAGATAAAAATCAACGGCGTTATTAAAACGATTGACGTTCAAGGTAAGTTGCTCGATATCTTTCTCCTCTGCTATCTTCAATGCCTCTTGGATGAATTTTCTTCCTGCACCACTCCCTTGAGTTTCAGGTAGAACATACAGCTTATGTATTTTCAATTGATTCGGTCGAGGATAATGTGCCTCTACCCCCATAAAACCCACCGGATTTCCATCGATTTCCATGACAAAAAAGTCACTTCCTTTTTGCATTTGATTTCGCAAAGTTTCTTCTGAATACATCCAGTTTAGCATGTATTCCAGTTGTTCCGGAGAGAGGATGTCACGAAAAGTGGGCGGCCAGATGATCCGGGCTAAATCCGTTACAATTACCAGTTCATCGATACCAAGTTGACGGATTTCCATTAATACTTCACAAATCTTGCTTGCTGGATTCTTCCCTTGCGTTCCATGCGAATGAAATACGTCCCACGATTAAGATCGCCGACAAAAATGGACGCATTTTCAACAGATCGTTCGATCACTTTCCCCTGCACATCGATCAGCTGGACAGACTTTGGTAATTCATCCACAAGTGTAAAGAACAGCTGGTTCATGGCAGGATTTGGAAAGACCGTCCAGTCATTTTCAAATTCCAGTTTTTCCGTACCTACAGTTACCAAAGCCAGTTTCACGGCCGTGTATGCATCAATCTTTCCCCACCCCCATTGTGTACTGCCCGTCAAAGGAATCACACCCGTGAAATTATCCTCTCTGGCTGTTTGAATTATGATATTCTTAATCTGCTCCGCAGACAAATATGGATTTGCTTCAAGAATTAAAGCCACAACACCGGTAACCATTGGTGAGGCCATGGATGTTCCTGAAAATTTTGCAAAGGGATAAGTCCTGGAGTTGAAATTAACGGAGGCAACCGAAGTGTATGCATTATCCGTAAATGAGGAAATAGAAGAAATCACATTCACTCCAGGCGCGGAAATTTCCGGTTTCAAGACTTCATCATACCTGGGTCCAATACTCGAAAAGGAAGCAATAGCGCCACCTGCAAGAGAACCTCCACCATTAGTAAACTGCGATGTGTAGGCAGCAACACTGAGTAGACTGTTCGTACATGAAGGTTCGCTAATACCGTATTTATTGTCCCCGGAAATCGTTCCTGACCCCGAAGCCATGAATGGCATACCCCAGTTCCCAACATCATTGGATAATTCTGTAACATTCCAGAAATGCACCCGTCCTGTGCTCGCTCTGGCTTTCAAAAGCACTCGTAATGTTGATGTGTTTTTCACCCTTAAACGCATTTGAGGTCTCCCGTTCTGAGGGTGTGAGGCATCTGCAGAAATATTGTAAAAAATGGTATCCTGGTTAACTACTAAAAACGTGTCAATATAACCTACGGTCGTTGCGGTTGAATAATACGGAGATTGCAAGAGTAAAGTACTTCCTGTCGTGTTGTAGATCTGCAAACCGCATTCAAAAGAATTCCCTGCCTCCCCCCAGGCATGTATACTTTGTCCCCACATATTGGGATTTGCTGTGTAATCGTAAAAACTAATCATCGTACGCAACGAATCACTTGCAAAATCTTTCTTGATATGAAAATTTACGCCTCCATTGTTTCCGCCGGAATTACAAAAAACGACACCTTGTGCAGAATAGGAATCGATCGCTTGACTTAGTAAAGAATTTCCGTCAAGAGTACCCATGTGATACAATCCCCAACTCATGTTGATCACAAGTCGCTTTGAATCAGCCAGCGATTTTTGATACATCCATTGCCAGGCGTCCAGCACGGCGGACTCATCAACAAGAAATGTCGCAAACAGATATTGTGCTTCAAAGGCAATCCCACGGTAAGCAGTCCCTGCTCCACTGCCCCCAGCAATACCTGAAACGTGTGTGCCATGGGTTGCATAACTGTAGATATTTGCAGTATCTGCACCGGCATCCATGAATTCGGGCACGGTAGTGTATTCAGTGCCATACGTATAGCCTGAAGGAGGCGGACCGGCTGTCTTGAATTGATCCCAAGCCGCAAGAATTCGGGTTTGTTGAAGAAGTGTATCGTAAAACATTGGAGATGAATAATCAAAACCCCAATCTGTAACGCCGATAAGTACATTTTTTCCGGTGTATCCCTGAGGCAATCCAATACCTTTTTGTACACTGTCTGCACCGATATCCTTAACGGCACGATCCAGTTGCGGTTTGATCTTACCAGCCAGTTGCACAGATCTCAATCCCTTCAAACCGGAAATCTCACCGAGAACCGATAACGGAATACGTAATGAAACTACCTGACCTGCTTCAGCACCACAGATGATTCCTTTATCAGCCAGATTGGATTTCGAGAACCCATCGCTCTTCTCCCCTAAAAATGAGGCATAATAAACACCATGGTTCAGGTAAACTGCAAATCTGTTTAGTATTTCCTCAGAAGGAATGCCTTTGTTCCGCTCACAATTTTGCTTAATTAACAAAATATCCGCTCTCGTATTTGCAGGAATGAGCACTTGAGCTTTTATACAGACCGACAAAAGAATAGAAAATAAGGTAATGCTGCTTTTCATGGAGTAGCCGTTTAACACGTAAGTATAGCAAAAATAATACCGCTACAAAAGCATAACACCGCTGAACTCATGAAGATTTCAACGGTGTTTTTAACGTGTTTTTTTATTCCCCATCAACCTTTACCTACTTTAGCTGGTGCAGTAGGCTTTGTTGGAATGCTCGGAGAAGCTGGTGTTGAAGGTTTTGATGGTGCCGTTGGAACAGTTGGTTTGGAAGACGGAAGAGGTGCCGTTTTATGAGGTTTCTCCTCCGGCAGTTCAATGGAAGCCGGTTTTAGCTCGACAGGCTTTGTTGTATTCGTCGGTTCGGGTTTACTTATCGTTTGTGGATTCGGTTTCGGCGTGGGTGCATCGATTTTCTTTCCTAGGGGATCGTAATTCGGATGTTGTGGATTGACATTTGGCCTGGGATTATCCAATTTAGAGAGCTGAACACCTTTCATTTTATCTTTAAAATCTGGTTTTGGTGAAGGAGGTATCTGCAAATATGCCTGATCATAAATACATCCTTTGATGTCGTCTCCTCTTATACCTTGTTCTTCACATGTCTTTCTTGCTTGTTGTTGCTGGCCTGGAGTTAAATCCGCAACGGTCCGGTGTACCTTTGGAAATCGTTCATCCGTGTAAGTCGTTGTGCTTAAACCAGGAGCGTAATCGAATAAAGAAATCTCTGACGTTAATCGATATTTGCGCGCAAAATCTTTAGCCAGAAAAGCAAGATATTCTTTCTCCATTTCATTACTGGCTTGCTGCATCGCACTGTTGCCAAAGCTCGAATAGGAAGCCATAACCCTGTTGGAGGCCCCTGCATCAAAATCGTCGTTTGTGTTATGATTGGCATTTCCCAATAAACCTGTCAGATCGGATTGGGCACATGGATATACGAGCACAGTTAAATTGATAAAGTTCATGTTCCATCCATTTCTCATTTCCGCTTGTACGACCTCTCCTGTCGGCCAATGAACCTCATACATGTTTTTAGAATACGAAATTGTACCCCCATGTGGCAGAAAATAGGCTCCATTACTAATAACCGCAGTTTTTCCATTGACGCGCAGGGCTGAAGTTTGATCCCCATCCGGTTTATCATTGGCATAAATGCAAACGCGATCCCCTGATACATTCATGGCTACAGCGGTATTCAATGAGAAATCTTCCCGCTGAGGTTGCTGACGCGTTTGTACTTCAAAGTTACTTTGGTCAGATTTTGCAAGAATAAATTCCCCTACAGTTTGACAGGAATACGTGGCGCCATCAAATGAATTCAAATGGGGGTCACCGTAGGAACGTGCGCTGACAGGAGAACACGACGCTCGATCATTGATTACCCTGGCATGAGCAGGATGTGATCTTTCCGTTGGTTTTTGACGTTCATTGGCATTCATTACAGAAGTGACATATGCGTTCCTGACGTTCAATGGCACAACGCGAAATAGTTCGAAAGGAGTCAGATCTTCAGGAAAGTGGCGGTCAGGAATTGCCTCTCCTCGATCCATGGCATTTAAACTTGCGTCAAGCCAGGCACCTCTGACAGGGTCCCAATCGGTCAATATTCTTCTGGTAGAACTGGAGCTATCTGTTTGTGCATTCAAGTTTGACAAGAATGGCATACTTGCTAAAAAAAGCAACGGAAGCGTGTAATGAAGTCGCATAAGCTCAATTTTTAAGTTCATCGGCTTGTCAAATGCTGTGCCATAAAGCGCAAGGCATTCTCGAGATTACGATTTTTTCAAATTTCCACCAAACATTATTTGCGAACTCTGGTTTTAATTCTTAATTTGCATCACATTTAATCTGCTATGAATACAGCAACGACGGAAGGAGTTCAGATCACGGTCACAACACGCTTTCGAAATGATCTGTCAAATATTGGAGAAAATCAGTTTTTTTTCAATTACCATGTTGAAATGCAGAATTTCAATGAATTCAACATTCAGCTTTTGCACCGTGACTGGTATATTTTTGACTCTCTCAACGAACCTAATTTTGTGAGTGGTGAAGGAGTTATCGGAGAACAACCGGTGATGCGACCTGATGAAAAGTTCAGTTATACCAGTGGGTGTGAATTGTTTTCAGAGGTAGGTTTCATGAAAGGATTCTACACCTTTAAAAACCTTCAAACGGGAAAACTTTTTCAAGTTTACATTCCTATTTTCCATTTGATCTATCCTTTTAAACTGAATTAAAATTTTTAGGTTATTTGCGTCGATAAGCAATGCCTAACACCAAAAGGCAAAGTGCTACGAATCCTGCGATAAACCAATAAATTAGACTTCCTTGACCGCCGTTATTTTTCAAAGATTGGTCGTTGTTTAAAAAGGCATCAAATCCGTCAAGCTGACGAAGTTCAAGATTGGAATCTTTCTGGTTTTCATTTAAAACATCTACCAGATTGCTTGACAACTTTTTCAAGACATCATTAGCCTCTTTCCAGTTTCCTTGATTGGCATAAAGATCAGATAGTGCCGTAGCGCTTTCCTGTAATTCTTTACTTAAATTGTGTTTAATTGCAAAAGCAATAGCCTCTTGATACCAGAATATTGCTTTCTGAATCCTGTCGGTTTGTTCATAGAATAGCGCAAGATTGAATTGTGATTCTGCAATGGCATTCACTGCTCCCGCTTGCTTTCTCAACTTCAGTGCTTCCTTGAAAAGATCTTCGGCATCTGTATTATTGCCATCAGCGAATTTTACAATAGCGAGATTATTCAGTGCTTGACCGCGGATTGAAAAAGCTTTAGACTTCAACCCAAAAAAGGCGCTCTTCTGGAAAAATTCGACAGAAAGATCATTCTTGCCTTGACCTTGAGCTATTTTTCCAAGAACGGCGTATGCATTCGCTACAGCTTCCCATTTGTTGAACGAAGCAGATTTTCTTTTGTAATCCTGAACCAGCGCATAGGCTCGGGTGGTGTCATTCAACTCCAAATACGCTTGAGCAAGGTTGATCTCCGCCAGAAATACTGCCGTCGGATCTGAAGACCTTCTACCTGCCTGAATCGAATTTAAATAGGCTTTGCTGGCATCAGTCAGTCGACCAGCAAGTTGATAAGCGTTACCAAGTTCATTAAGCGTTTCTGCGGCTAATTGCAGATCACCTTCTTTTAAAAAATAAGTTGTGGCATCCTCCAAATAAATCAAGGACTTTTCTGTACTTCCTGAACGCGCCAGATAGGTTCCCAACGACCTTTTTCCAACTGCAATTGCATAGTCATCCTCTTCCTCAACACCTCGCCTGATCGTTTCGAAGGCATCTTCTTTCAGGAGATTGAGATCTCCTCGCATATACGTATTCCAGTTCTGAATGGCCTGTTCCACATATTGCTGACCAAACAACATTTCGGGTAAAGAAATTGCGGAAATGACAACTGCAATAAAATAAGTTCGAAACGTAAACATGGATGAAATAATCAGACAAGTTAGTGGTCATTGCAAGGATAGGGAACAAATGCTACTTTTGCAAAAATAATTTTCTGTATGTCAAACGCGATCTTCAACGTACCCGTAGCTAAAAATGAACCTGTTAAAGCTTATGCACCGGGATCTCCGGAAAGAGAATCTTTGCTTTCCAAATACAAATCCATGTATGCACAAGCACCGATAGATGTGCCGTTATATATTGGCGGAAAAGAAGTGCGGACAGAAAATAAAAAGCCGTTGACATCACCTCATGATCATCAAAAAGTATTAGGTCATTACAATGTAGGAACTGCTCAACACGTTCAGGATGCGATTGATGCTGCATTGCAAGCAAAAACGGCCTGGGCGGCTCTTCCGTGGGAAGACAGAGCGGCGATCTTCTTAAAAGCAGCAGATCTTCTGGCCGGACCTTTCAGAGATAAAATGAATGCGGCAACGATGTTGGCTCAATCCAAAAATGTATTTCAGACAGAAATTGACGCCGCTTGTGAATTGATCGACTTCTTCCGATTCAATGTGCAATACATGACACAGATCTATCGCGAGCAACCGGAATCTCTTCCGGGAATGTGGAACCGGTTGGAATACCGTCCACTAGAAGGGTTCGTTTTCGCACTGACACCTTTTAATTTCACATCGATTGCAGCGAATCTTTCAGCTGCTCCTGCGATGATGGGTAATGTGGTTGTCTGGAAGCCTGCTGAATCTCAGATCTACTCGGCACAAGTGATCATGGAGCTGTTTAAAGCTGCTGGTGTACCCGATGGTGTGATCAATATGGTAACCGTGAGTGGACAAGTAGCCGGTGAAGTGATCTTCAAACACAAAGACTTTGCGGGGTTGCACTTTACAGGTTCAACTGGGGTTTTCAGAAAACTATGGAAAGATATTGCTAACAATCTTGAAGTGTATCGTTCTTATCCTCGTATCGTTGGAGAAACAGGAGGAAAAGATTTCGTCATGGTACACCAAAGCGCTGATGCCGCTGAAGTAGCTACTGCACTTTCAAGAGGTGCGTTTGAATTCCAGGGACAAAAATGTTCAGCTGCTTCACGCGCTTACGTTCCGAAGAGTTTGTGGCCCGAGGTAAAACGCATTTTTGTTGAACAAGTGAATTCTTTCAAGATCGGAACACCGGATGACACGAGTAACTTCATCAATGCGGTGATCGATGCAAAAGCATTTGAAAAGATCTCCGGATATGTCGATTACTGTAAACAGCAACCCGATGCTGAAATCATCACGGGAGGAAATTACGATGGTTCAAAAGGATACTTCATCGAACCAACGACGGTCGTAACTACGAATCCTAAATTCCGCACAATGTGTGAGGAGATCTTTGGACCGGTATTAACGATCTATGTGTATGAGGATGCGCATTTCGAGGAGACACTAGCTTTATTGGACAGCACTTCGGAATATGCATTAACGGGATCCATCATTTCGCGTGACCGTTATGCAATCAATCTTGCGACACAGCGCTTACAACATGCAGCGGGTAACTTCTACATCAACGACAAACCAACAGGTGCCGTAGTTGGACAACAACCTTTTGGCGGTGCAAGAGGATCCGGAACCAATGATAAAGCTGGTGCCGCAATGAACCTGATGCGTTGGGTATCTGCCCGCACGATCAAAGAAACGTTTGTTCCACCGACAGATTACCGTTACCCTTTCCTGGGATAATAATTCGGTAGCTTCGGACGTTACCTGAGTAGATTTGACTATATTAGTCAAACTAGATCATGACCAGGACAACTCTATCAGACGGGACACGAGTGCACTGTTTGCGCCGACCCGAAGCTAAAATGCTTGACCATCACGTAGATGGCTATTTACAACACGGTATTCAGATTACCGATAACAGCGTAGTTTTTGACGTTGGCGCTAATATCGGCATCTTTGGAATCCGGGCGATGCAGCGCGCAAAGGGCGTTTCTGTTTACTGTTTTGAACCCATTCCGGACATTGCAGAGATCCTTCAAAGAAATGCAAACCAGTATGGTCAAGGAAGGATGAAGGTATTTAATTGCGGTGTTTCTGATACGAATGGAAGCGCTACGTTTACTTATTTTCCGAACACACCTGCCTTATCCACTTCTCATCCTGAACAATGGGAAAACGATCCTGGCGCATTCACCAAAGCTGTCAAAGGGACGATGAAGAATCCGCCGGATGGCATGAAATGGATGCATTTGATCCCACCGGTTTTCGCAGGTATCATTGCACATTTTTTGGTTCGGGGAAGCCAACGCATTACGTGTGAACTCACACCGCTTTCAGAGATCATTTCCAACGAAAAACTCAACCGAATTGACCTCCTGAAAATCGATTGCGAAGGTGCTGAATGGAGCGTTTTGAAAGGAATAAGCGACGAACACTGGCCAATGATCCAATCGATGGTCATTGAAATCCATGACAAGGATGGACGATTAAATGCTGTAAAGGAAATGCTTTCAGAAAAAGGGTTTGGTTTTCTTTATGCTGAACGCGAAAAAGGCCTGGAGGATACTCCAATGTATAACCTATTTGCACGTCGCATATGAGTCCAATGAGCGTTGCACTGATCACGATGGGCACACTGCTCGCTTCCAACCTGTTTGGACTGATCTATAGTGTGGTTGTCATGAAAAGTGGGGTATTTTCCGAGTATGTCATCCAGGATAAAACGTACCGGAAAGGCTTGTTGTGGGAAAGAATGCCGCTGTTCCTCTTTAACTTTGTCATCTTACTCGGTCTCTCAGGTTTTGGGGGGTATTTCCTTTTTGAGCTGTTTAGTTTTGAATTCGATCTCTGGGTTATCCTTCTGCAAATTGCACTGGCCTTCGTGTTCGATGATGTGTGGTTCTACTTCTACCATCGTTGGTTGCATGAAAATAAATTTATGCTCAAGCATGTCCATTCGATCCATCATCGCGCCACCAAACCTTTTCCATTGGAATACCTTTACGGGCATCCCGCTGAATGGATGCTGGGCATGATCGGAACAGTTGCGGCTTTTGGTGTGTTTCTTTTCTTTTCACCGATCAATGTATTTGCTTTTTGGATCTATACAGCATTAAGAAACCTGCATGAAATCCATATCCATTCAGATCTATCGTTGCCATTCTTAAGTAAAATACCCTTCATCAGCACCACAAAGCACCATGATGACCACCATTCCAGGCTGAATGGAAACTACGCATCTACTTTTCATTGGTTGGACAAGGTCTTTAAAACTGATTTCAAAGAAGATTGAAAACGCTGCTGTCCATATTCGCTTTTAGTTTGCTTGGAATGATCCCGAATAACGAACTGTTTACGCTTACCGTAAAAATCACGTCAATTGAGAATCAGAAGGGCATGATCGAAATTTCAGTGTACAACAAGGTAGATGGTTTTGCGCAGGTAGGCAAAACGTATAAAATGGTTCGCATCAAACCAGAAGGGACAGAGATCGTTTATCAGTTTCACAATTTGCCATCGGGGAAATATGCGGTTTGCACATTCCATGACGAGAATTCTAACAAGGTATGTGACAAGAATTTCATTGGTATTCCGACCGAAGCTTATGCTTTCTCCAACAACATAAGACCCAAATTAGCCATCCCTTCCTTTGAAGAGTGCGCCACAGATCTCAATAAGAACAAGAGTTTTACGATCAGAATGGTGTATTGAATATTATTTCAAACACTTGAAATAATCGAACGGTTCCAGGCATTCGTTGCATTGAAATTGCGCTTTGCATGCCGTACTACCGAAAAGGGAGATCATTCTGGTATTGTGAGAAGCACATTTCGGACACCCTACCTTTGGCGGTTCAGCGAAGAGCACTGACTTATCAACCTCATCCGTAGGAGGGGCAATTCCGTATTCCAATAATTTGTTCCTTCCATTTTCAGAAATCCAATCTGTGGTCCAGGCGGGAGATAAGACAAGATCCACCTTCACCTGCTTGACTCCTTTTTCAGAAAGTTTGGAAACGATATCGTCTTCGATGGTTTTCATTGCAGGACAACCGCTATAGGTTGGGGTGATCTTGATCTCACAATCCTGTCCGTGCAACGCAACTTCTCGAACAACCCCTAGATCAATAATAGTAAGCACAGGAATCTCGGGATCAGACACCTCCTCTAACCACTGCCAAACCTGATCTTTGGTTACCATTGCATGTTCGGGTAAGCACGCTGCATATACTGCAATTCTGCCAGAATATACCCCAGATGTTCCGAGTGCATCCCTTTGCGGCCGCCGGAATGTTTCCAGTTATTCGAAGGAATCGTTACGGTTGCTTCGGCAAAAACCCGATCCACATTGGATTTCCATGCATCTCTGATCTCTGAAATTGCAGGAACAATTCCCAATGCTACCAGTTCTTTCTCGGAATCGTCTTCCTGAAAAAGTTCGTCGGTATAACGCCAAAGTGTGTTCAGTGCCTCCTGAATTCGCTGGTGTGATTCTTCGGTACCATCACCCAGACGGATCACCCACTCAGAAGAATGTTTCAGGTGGTATTTTGTTTCTTTTAGAGATTTTTCAGCAATAGCAGCTAGTGTGGCATCTTTACTGTTTTGCAGACGTTCAAACAAAGGCAAACGATACGCATCAAACAGAAACTGACGCATCATGGTCACTCCAAAATCCCCATTCGGTTGTTCAACCAACAACAGGTTACGGTATTCACGATCAAAACGCAGGAAAGCAAGCGCATCTGCATCCCGACCTTTAGCTTCCAATTCACCTGCGTAAGTCAAAAGTGTTGTTGCTTGACCAACAAGATCCAAAGCAATATTCGTCATGGCGATATCCTCTTCCAGGATCGGACCATGTCCACACCATTCAGAAAGACGGTGACCCAGAATCAAACTGTCATCACCTAATTTCAATACATAATCAAAAAGTGCACGCATAGATCTTACATGTGAGAAATGCCATCCGGCACATCGTAAAACGTTGGGTGACGATATACTTTCGAATCCGCAGGCTCGAATAATGAATCTGCTTCAGCAGGATCAGATGCGTGAATGTTCTTCGATTCAACTACCCAAATACTGATCCCTTCCGAACGACGGGTATACACATCACGGGCATTTTCCACAGCCATTTCAGCATCAGCCGCACGCAAACTCCCCACATGCTTATGGTTCAACCCTGCTTTACTCCGTATAAAAACCTCCCAGAGAGGCCATTCTTTTTTGCTCATCTTCAAATTATTTAAGCGCTTTTACGTCTGGCACGTTTTTCCGCAAATGCATTTGCCGCCTCGCGCACCCATGCACCATCTTCTTTGGCTTTTCTTCGCACGTCAATGCGATCTTTGTTGCACGGACCATTTCCTTTAACTACTTCCCAGAATTCATCCCAGTTGATCTCACCATATTCGTAATGACCAGTAGTTTCGTTGAATTTCAAATCTTTATCCGGAACCGTCAAACCGATCATTTCAGCTTGAGGCACGGTGACATCAACAAATTGCTGACGCAATTCATCATTGGTATGGCGTTTAATTTTCCAGCGCATGGATTGCTCTGTATGTTTGGAATCTGCATCATTCGGTCCGAACATCATCAATGCCGGCCACCAGAAACGATTCAAGGCATCTTGAGCCATCGCCTTCTGCTCTGGCGTTCCTTTAGCCAACGTCGTCATGATCTCAAAACCCTGTCGCTGATGGAATGATTCCTCCTTACACACACGAACCATAGCTCTTGCATAAGGTCCGTACGAACATCTGCACAATGGAACTTGATTCATGATAGCAGCACCGTCGACCAACCAACCTATTGCTCCCATGTCTGCCCATGTGAG
>Ga0172367_10001911_pt1 | contig 29395 bp, 31 predicted proteins | sample Lak10m_FD_114542 | JGI IMG/M metagenome (GOLD analysis project Ga0172367, IMG submission 114542) | Freshwater microbial communities from Kabuno Bay, South-Kivu, Congo - kab_022012_10m | ecosystem: Environmental > Aquatic > Freshwater > Lake | place: Democratic Republic of the Congo: South-Kivu...
CTCTTGTTTGTTAAATTTCTTCAGTTCAATGAAGTTGAATTCGAGGTCACGCAGATCCTGATTCATGGTTTCACGGTTCAGGATAAGATGACGGGTCAGATAGTTCTCACCTTCAAATGAATTAAAATCAAGTATACCGATGAATATAACCTGATTTAGCTTTGGATAGTCTTCCCCTTTCTTTATCTGACCGGTGTATGCCTTGGATGTGTAATATATCGCCCGTTTGTCAAAGAATGTTGTGTCTTTGATCTGCATCTCCACGATAAAAGTTACGTCCCGGTTGTCAACAGCGCGAACATCGAGAATGGTTTCTTTCAAAATAGGAATATCTGGAGGTTGCCAGGGATTCTTAAGAGTAACGCTCTTTATGCGTCTGTCACCTTCCAATTCAAGAACGGCATTCAGAAAACCAATAAGAATATCGGTATGCTGATCGCTGCCAAATATTTTCTTGAAGGCTATATCAGTTTTGACATCCACAAATTGCATACATACTTCCTTTGAATTTGGTCTTGGGGGTAACAGGGCTTCTTCATCGCTCAAGCGCTTTTTTCATCCGCGTTGCATATCCATAAGCATATCCAAAAGGGCATCCACAATTAAACGGCTTCAACCTCTTCTTTGCTAAGACCGGTAATTTTGCTGATATCTTCGGTTGTCATCCCTTTACTCCGCATTTTCTGTACAAAAACAGTTATTTTCCTCTTTGCCTCACTTGCTTCCCTCTTTGCCTCACTTGCTTCCCTCTTTGCCTCACTTGCTTCCTGCTTTGCCTCGCTTGCTTCCTGCTTTGCTTCTCTCGCATTTTCACGCTGACGCATTATCTCGCGCTGCATATCCTCAAATTCAATGAGAATGGTATCCTCATCCTTCATCTGTTTTCTTATTTCAGGTTCCATTATGACAGAACGTAACCGGCGGATTAGGTCTCCATATTTCACAGGGTAATTGGCTTCGTTTATGTTCAGGATATGGTGTGTTTCGTCTATTGATTCACTCTGGTCAAATATGCTTAGCAGTTTTTCAAGGTCGTTGCGACGTTTCTTTGCCAACTGCGGTATCTGAATTATGTAGCTGTCGTGAGTTAAGCTCTCAATGAAACTCTCTTTTACATCAATCTGCTCGCCTGTTACCAGATCCTTGTATATTCGATTTACGCCGATTATTGATGAGTCGGTCTGGTCAAGTCTGTGTCCCAGAAAGTATATGCTAATTATCGGTATACCAACTCTTCTTGGATGGTCGTTTATGGTGGCAATCTGCGTGTTGTCATGGTTAGCATACTGACCGGCGAGGTAGTTCCGGAAACGCATGATGTCTGTTGCAAATTTGGCTTTTTGAAGTTCAATCAGAACCTGCTTTGTACCTTCAGCAGTTTTTATGCTGGCATTGAAATCAAGGCGATATACGGTCAAAGTGCCGACGTTACCCTCAATGCGGCTTTTATCAACGTCGGATGTGTATTCCTGTGGACGAAATTCAAGTTCCTCAATCTCTTGACCAATTATGGAGGAGATGAGTAGCTTGGCTACTTTGGCATCTTCCATAAGGTATTTGAAGACTACATCGTATATCGGGTTGGCTATCTGCATGATAAATCAGCCTTTACGGTATTCTGTAAAATATTCCGGGGACATAATATCGTCCTCTACAAACGAGTGCTCAAAGGGAGCACGTTTTTAATTATCGCTTTTAGCCCCACTCCACAATAATTCTAAATCAGTTACTAACAAATCAACTATTGCAATCAAATAATACCTGCGTAATTGTGATTTTACTTTATCAACTTTAAAAGCAGTGCAGCAATAAGAACAGTTTGAAGAAAACCGGCAGCTACAACCCAACGAATAAGATCGGCCTTGACTTCGGCAAGATCGAGCTTTGTTGCCATATCATTCAGGTGCCTCGTCTCAATTTCAGAAATAACTATATCAATCGTTTCTTTTTGAGCTTCGGCCGCTACTTCTGCTTGCTGCTCAGTAAAGCCAGCAGACCGCAACTTTTTAGAATAAGCCAAAGTATCAAATGTTATTGCAGACATAAATCACCTCTGGGCAAACCATAACAAACAAGCATGAACCAGTCAATAATATCAGTAACAAGAGATGTGGTTGGCGTAGATTATACCTGCGGACAAATCTTGAAACAGAAATATTGTGCAATATCTGGTCTCATTGAGAGTGAATCTATCAGTAGAAGCAGCTGTTGATCAATTGAGTTGAGAAACATGCAATTGGCTGACCAGTCGGGTGTCTCTTCCGTCATCTGCTGACCTCCTGAATGTTATCAACTTCAGGTCAGCATAGCGGGAAGATAGATGGAGCACGGTTGACGGTTACCTTTGTTCTGATTATTTTCTGGCTGTTTTAGAAAAACAGTGGAAAATAAAGACGAATAGTGCAACTATCATAAATTAATTTTGCTCACATTTCGCACTCTTTTCACACACAGGGGGTGCGATTCAAATTTCAAGGAATGAGGTTGAACAAATGACCATTAAACATTTTGGCCCGACAAAATTAGATGCAGCGCTGGTTCCGGAAATTGCCCGGAAATGGGGTACGCCGCTCTATCTGCATGATCAGGAATTTATTGAAAACAGCTGCGAACAGCTTTTGAGCATGCCGAATCCGTTCGGTCTGCATGTCCGGTATGCCATGAAGGCTAATTCTGATCGCACGGTTTTGCGTGTGGTAACCAACAAGGGGCTCGACCTGGATTGTTCGTCACTGAATGAAGCTGCCAGAGCTCATACTGCCGGCATTCCCTACTGCCGCATGATGCTGACTACTCAGGAGGTTCCGACCGGAGACGAGAGGGTCGAACTGGAAAGGATGATTCGCGCCGGCCTTAAGTACAACGTCTGTTCTGTTACGCAGTTTCGCCTGATTGCCGATTTTGCCAAGGAAGCCGGCATCGAACTTTCCATCAGGGTCCACCCCGGTACTTCCGGCGGCGGCGAGAGCCAGACTCGCGATACTGGCAGTGAATACTCCTGCTTTGGCGTCCATCTGAACGATGTCCCCACCGTGAAAGCCATGGCGGATCAACTCGGGCTGCATTTTACCCAGGTCCACGTCCATATAGGATCGGGAGGCGCGCCGGAAAAATGGCGCGAGAACATTGACCGCGAACTCGGTTTTGTACGCGACCTGTTTCCGGATGCGGTCAGGGTCAGTTTTGGTGGCGGACTCAAAGTTGCCAGAATGCCGGGTGAAAAACAGGCCGATATTGCCGAGCTGGGAGCCTATGCCGCTCAACGGGTCGCGGAGTTCAAGGAAACTACCGGTCGCGAGCTGAAGATGGAGATCGAACCGGGGACATTCGTCGTGGCCAACTCCGGTCACATCATCACCAGGATCATCGACAAAAAACTGACCAACGAAATGAACTTCCTGATTGTGGATGGCGGTATGGAACTGTTGACACGTCCGCTACTCTACGGCTCCAAGCACCCGATCACGATCATACGTCAAGATGGCACACTGCTCTCAAGCGAATATGACAGCATTCCGTCTGCCGGGACCAAACCATTCGGCATCGTTGGCAGATGCTGCGAAAGCGGTGACTCGGTACGACTGGACGGCGACGGTACTATCGTACCGGTACTGATAGCCGAGCCGGAAATTGGCGATTATGTTGTCATCGGTGGCACCGGAGCCTATTCCGAAAGCATGTCACCGGAAAATTATAACTCGCACCGCAAACCGCCGGCCGTCATGAAAACGCGGTCGGGTGAATTAGTTCTTATCAGACAAAAACAGCCTCTGGAACAGATATTCCAGAATGAACTGGATGTTGAGTTATAGATTCCAGGGACTCGTCTTATGACCATACTCTATTTTGACTGTTTTGCCGGAATCTCCGGCGATATGACTGTGGCTGCTCTTCTTGATCTGGGAGTACCGCTGGACTACCTTCGCTCGGAGCTTCTCAAACTGCCCCTGCCTGATGGTTCATACGAATTATCCAGTACTCGCACAGAGCGCCATCACCTGCCTGCATTAAGATTCGACGTTGCGGTACACGACCACCACACTCATCGACATTTTGCTGGCATCGTTGCCATGATTGCTGAAAGCGGGCTATCCGATCCAGTCAAAGAGCGCTCCCGCTGCATCTTTCTGCGCCTGGCCGAAGCGGAAGCGAAAGTCCATCAAGTTGATATCGCTGAGGTTCATTTTCATGAAGTCGGAGCGGTTGACTCGATCGTGGATATCGTTGCCACAGCCATCTGTCTGGAATATCTGGGCGTAAACAAGGTCTACGCCGCACCATTACCGCTTGGCAGCGGCTTTGTACAAACCGCTCATGGACGCCTGCCGGTCCCGGCTCCGGCGACTGTCGAGCTTTTGCAGGGGCTGGCGGTGCATAGCAACTGCGGCTCCGGCGAGCGGGTAACCCCCACTGGGGCTGCCATTGTGGCCGCCCTGGCAATCGCAACCGGCCCGCGCCCCGCCATGACGCTCACCCGTTTCGGTAGTGGTGCCGGCGGCAAGGATTTCGAGGATTGCCCCAACATTCTACGGGCCTTCCTCGGAAAGCCTCTGTACAGTCCGGAGATAACCGACGATATTATCGTCGTTGAAAGTAATATCGATGACTCGACGGCAGAACTGCTCGGATACGTAATGGAGCGACTCCTGGATGAAGGTGCGCTGGATGTCTTTTTCACACCGATTCAGATGAAGAAAAACCGCCCGGCGACGCAACTCTCCTTTCTCTGTCGCCAGGAGCACCTTGATGATTTGACACGACTGCTATTGGTTGAGACGTCTGCGATCGGCCTGCGCTATTTTCCGGTCGGACGCATCAAGATGGAACGACGCATCGCTACCATTCAGACCTGTTTTGGTCCGGTACGCTTCAAACAGATTTTTGATCAGGGGCATCTGTTGCGCAGTGCACCGGAGTATGATGACTGCCGCACCATCGCCCGTGAACGATCTATTCCGCTCATGGAAGTCATTCAACAACTGGCCGGACAGGACCAGCATTCAGATACACCGCTATAACAAACAAAGTTACGGTGTGAGAGCAACATGAATCCGTTGACAGGCTGTACGCGAAAACATATTTATCTCTATGGGCAATAGACAATGTTTGCATTAAGGAACGTACCTACATGATATTTCGACTCTTTTTTTTATTCGTAACCATGACAGCCTGTATGACATCAGGCAGGAGCGCTGCGGCAGAATCCGTGAAACCGTTGGTTGTCGGCATGGAGTTAGCCTATCCGCCCTTTGAAATGACCGACAAAGTCGGCAAACCATCCGGAGTGAGTGTTGATCTCGCCACCTCGCTGGCAAAAAGCCTCGGGCGTCCGGTTGTGATTGAGAATACCTCCTTTGACGGGCTTATTCCGGCGCTAAAAACCGGCAAAGTAGATCTGGTCATATCGTCCATGACTGCAACCGCCGAGCGGGCAAAATCAATCGATTTTTCTGATCCGTACATCTCAACCGGCCTCTGCCTGCTTCTGAAGAAAAATTCCGGTGCAAAAACGATTGCTGATCTGGATAAGGCCGGTGCCAAGATTGCTGTCAAAAAAGGGACAACCGGGCATATTTATGCAACCAATCACCTGAAAAAAGCCCACATTCTGGTGCTTGACAAGGAGTCGGCCGCCGTTCTGGAAGTTTCCCAGGGGAAGGTTGACGCCTTCATCTATGACCAGATGTCTACCTTTCAGAACTGGCAGCGCAACAAAGCCACAACGCGTGCCATACTGGAACCGTTTCAGCAGGAATCCTGGGCTATTGGTATCCGCAAGGGGAATGATGACCTCAAACAGAGGGTTAACACGTTTATCAGAGAGTACCGGGCCAAAGGGGGCTTTGAGCAACTGGGAGACCGCTATCTCAAGGAAATGAAGGGTGAGTTTAAACAGCTTGGCTTCCGCTTCTTCCTGTAGCCGCCAGCCTGGAGATACGTTTTGAACAGCTTTTTGGTACAAACACACGGGCGACCGGTTCCACCGGCCGCCCGGATTTTTTCCTGGCTGCTGGTAGTTCTGCTGGTTGCGGCCCTCTTCAGCTTTGCCTTCAGTCATCTGCACTATGGCTGGAATTGGAGCGCCATCTGGGAGTACCGTCAAAAATTTATTCAGGGCTGGCTGATGACGGTGCTTATCTCGGCTGCCTCCCTGCTGGCAAGCCTGCTGATCGGCCTGCTGACGGCACTGGCACGTCGTTCAGCACTGCTGCCGCTGCGCTACATGTCTCTGCTCTATGTTGAAACAATACGCGGCACACCGCTACTCGTCCAGATTCTCATCCTCTTCTATGTGGTCGCTAACGCGTTTGGCATCGAAAACCGATATCTGGTTGGCATCCTGACGTTATCGCTGTTTGCCGGCGCCTATCTGGCTGAAATGATACGGGCCGGCATAGAAAGCATCAGCGATTCGCAACTGGAATCAGCGCGGGCCATTGGACTGACGCGTAATCAGACCTATCGCTATGTCATCTTCCCACAAGTGGTCCGCCAACTCATCCCGCCGCTGACCGGCCAGTTTGCCTCGATTATCAAGGATTCATCGCTGCTGTCGATTATCGCCGTCAGCGAATTTACCTTGAATGCCCAGGAAGTGAATGCTTTCACCTACAGCACCCTGGAAAGCTACCTTCCGCTGGCGGTTGGCTACCTGGTGCTGACAATGCCGGTGTCACTGGCCAGTCGCATCCTGGAGCGGAAATTTCATTATGCAACTTAAATTTTCTGCTATCAGCAAGCGCTTTGGCGAGCATCAGGCGCTCCATGATGTCTCGCTGGTTGTTCCGGAGTTTCAGTCACTGGCTATCATCGGCCCGTCCGGCGGCGGCAAAACGACACTGCTGCGCATCATCGCCGGTCTGGAAACACCGGAACAGGGATCTCTGAGCATCGACGGGCTGTAGCTCGATTTTTCTGAAGATGCGCTTATGCTGCACCGCCGCAGTATCGGCACGGTGTTCCAGGCTTACAATCTTTTTCCGCATCTGACAGCGCGGGAAAATGTCATGTTGCCGCTGGTCAAGGTGCATGGTCTCAGTCAAGCTGAGGCCCGTGATACCGTCGCTGCGCTTTTTGATCGATTTCAGCTCGCCCGGCATGCCGACCGCCGACCGGCAGAACTTTCCGGCGGTCAGCAGCAGCGGGTGGCGATCGTCCGGGCCATTGCCATCAAGCCGCGCTTTCTCATCTTTGATGAACCGACATCTGCGCTTGATCCTGAGATGACGGCTGAGGTGCTCGACTTGATTGCCGAACTGCGTAGTGAGGGGCGTGACCTGATCATCGTCACCCACAATATGGGATTTGCGCGGGAAGTTTCCGACCAGTGTCTGTTTATTGCCGATGGCCAAATTCAGGAGGCGGGTCGCTCAAGCGACCTGTTCTGCAGTCCGCAGAATCAGCTGCTGGTACATTTTCTTGCCAAGGTACTCCGGTACTGATTTACATTTTACACGTGGAGCAATTATGTCACTTTATACACATTTACCGACTCCCCGCATGACGACTCTCTCAAATGGAATCCGCGTCGTTAGCCAGAACGTAGGCGCCATGCAGAGTGCTGCCATCGGGATACGCATCGACAGCAGTACCAGAAACGAACCGGCCGAACTGGGAGGGGCGTCGCATTTCATCGAGCATCTGCTGTTCAAGGGAACTGAGCGGCGGACTGCAGACCAGATCCTGGAGGACTTCGACGCGCTGGGGGCCAAAGGCAATGCCTACACCAGCCAGGAAGAGGTTTTCTATTACGCAACCTCTCTGGCATCCGCCATTCCGGCAACGTTCGATATTCTGGCCGACCTGTTTGTCAATTCGGTGCTGCCACTGGAGGAGGTCGAAAAAGAGCGCGGGGTGGTTCTACAGGAAATTTCGATGAATCAGGACAATCCGGGACGTTTCGTCTACAACCGCTTTCACCGCAGTTTCTGGCTTGGGCATCCGCTGGGAGCGCCGGTGCTGGGAACTCCCGAGTCGATCGGCTCCATTCACCGTGACAGACTGCTGGAGCACAAGCAGACGCACTACCTCTCTGGCGCTACCATAGTTTCAGCGGCCGGCAATGTGGAGCATGACCAGATCGTCGAACTGAGCGAACGGCTGTTGAGCGGACTGCCGTCAGGCACGCCACACTCCAGTGTACCTCCCGCAGGGTGGCGTCCCGCCATTGCCGAGTATGCCCACCACCAGCGCCCCATGGAGCAGACCCAGTTCTACATGGGTTATCCGTTGCCACCAGCCGGAAACGTTCACCGTAACTGCCTGGCGGTCTTCAACCAGATTCTCGGTTGCGGCATGGCATCAAGGCTGTTCCGCGAAGTCCGCGAGCGCCGCAGCCTGGCCTATTCGGTCAATTCAAACATGGCTTCCTACACCGATTCCGGCGGTTTACTGATCTTCGCCGGTACCAAACCGGAGCGGGCCCGCGAGGCGATTGACGTCTGCCATGCGGAAGTAATGCGCTTTTGCAGTGAAACCATCAGTGATGAGCAGCTGGAATCCGCCAAACAGCAAATCCGCAGCAAACGCCTGATGGCTCTTGATGATTGCGAACTTCAGGTGCGTCGCATATCCAACAACACTTCAATCCTGGGAGAGCCCGAACCACTTGGCCCGTCGCTGGAAGCATTTGCGGCAATCACCGCCGAGGATGTCCGCAACATGGCTCAGGAACTGTTCAGCTCGATAGAGCCGCGTGTTGAGTCAGTCGGTCCGGGAGACGGACCGCTTCATATCTAACCAAATTCACTTCGTCCGCTTCTCCGGTCGCACAATTTCGAACTTTTCCAGGCGATACTGTAGCGTTTTGTAGCTCATCCCCAATAGCGGCGCCGCCTTGCCGATTACCCATTCGGCGCGCTCCATGGCCTTGATAATCAGCCCCTTCTCCAGCTCTTCGATTGCAATCCCCTCAGGTGGCAGATCAAAGGGGATCCCGCCGGCCAGACTGCCACAGGAGGAGATTTCAACCGGTAAATCTTCCGGTTCGATATAGTTGCTTTCAGCCATCAGCACCGAGCGTTCAATGACCGATTCAAGCTGGCGGACATTCCCAGGCCAGCTGTAGTTCATCAACAGTTTAAGAGCAGCTTTTGAAAAACCATCAACACTTATCCCGGCAGCGACGCTGTATTTTTTCAGGAAGAATTCGGCCAGGGTCTTGACGTCGCTGCCCCGCTCGCGTAGTGGCGGCAGGTTGATACGGATTACGTTCAGACGATAAAACAGATCCTCGCGAAAAGTTCCTTTTTTTATCTCCTGCTCCAGCTCCTTGTTGGTGGCCGAAACGATACGGACATCCAGGGGAATATTGACCTTGCCACCAACGCGGCGAACCTCTTTTTCCTGAATGGCCCGCAGCAGCTTGGCCTGCATGGCGACATTCATTTCACCAATTTCATCCAGAAAAACGGTGCCACCATCAGCAGCCTCGAAGATGCCCATTTCACGGGCACTGGCACCGGTAAAGCTCCCCTTTTCATGCCCGAACAGCTCACTCTCGATCAACGTTTCCGGAATTGCGGCACAGTTGATGGCCATAAACGGCTTGTCGCGGCGCAGGCTGCCGTCGTGGATGGCACGTGCGATCAGCTCCTTACCGGTGCCGGATTCACCCACGATCAACACGGTAGAATTAGATGGAGCGATCTTGGCGACAACCCGAAAGACTTCGCGCATCTTGGGGTGCTCACCCAGCATGTTGGGGACCGTGCTGATCGACTCGATCCGCTTCTGCAGAACCTGGTTTTCCCGGACCAGACCGATACGCTCGAAGGCCCGCCGCAGCGTCAGGATCAGATTGTCTCGCTCCAGCGGTTTTTCGAGATAGTCAAACGCGCCCTTGCGCATCGCTTCGACCGCCGAATCAACTGAGCCATGGGCGGTCATCATGATGATGCACTGCTGGGGGTCATCCGTCAGCACGGCCTCAAGAAGATCGAGTCCGCTCTGACCCTGCATTTTGAGATCGGTCATGATCAGGTCAAATTCGCGGCTGCCCAGCTGCGCCAGCGCTTCACGCACTCCCGGCACATCAGTCACATCGTAACCCTCACTTTTGAGGATCAGTTTGAGGATATCCCGCTGCCCCTTCTCATCGTCAACGATCAGTATGCTGCCTTTATTATGAGACATGGTTATGATTCCTTGTAGTCCGGTTGCAGCGGAAGAAGTACGGTAAATGTTGTCCCCGTGCCAAGTATACTTGCCACCTGTATCTCGCCGCCATGTTCCTTGATGATCCGCTCGGTAATGGCCAGACCCAATCCGATACCGACATCCTTGGTGGTAAAATAAGGTTGAAAAATCTTTTCGAGATCATCAGGCGAAATGCCGCTGCCCTGGTCAGCAAAGGCAAGCCGGATTTTATGATCAACCTTTTCAGCCGAGAGAGTAATGACGCCCCCTTCCGGCATAGCCTGGGCGGCATTATTGATAAAATTCAGAATGCAGTTCCGTAACAGCTCCTGATCGACATACAGCGGCGGCAGATCTGTCGGGATCTGCTGCTCCACCGTTATCTGCTGTTCTGTAAGCCGCCCCTGAAGTACCGGCAACACCTTGGTCAGCAGCTCCGGATAGGATATCTGCACGCGACGCAGCTTGAGCGGACGGCCATAGTTCATAAAATTCAAAACCATGTAGTTGGCGCGACGAACCTCTTCCTTGATGTTATTGGTCAGCTCTTCCAGCTCGTCCGCTTTTGTGCCGCATAACGGCAGCATCTCGCTCTTCAGGTGATCAATCGCCAGACTGATATAGTTGAGCGGATTCCTTATTTCGTGGGCAATGCCGGATGCCAGCTGACCGACGCGGGAGAGGTGCTCGGCTTCATAGAGCCGTTTTTCAAGCAGCTCACGCTCGCGCAGTTTTTCGACCATGGCGTTGAAACCGGCAGACATCTCGCCGATCTCGTCACTGCTGTCGACCGGAATAGTTACCGAAAGGTCACCGGCAGAAACCCGTTTGAAATCGCCTACCAGGTTGTGAATAGGGGTTGTATAGCGACGTGCCATAAAAATGGTCAGGGCGATACCGACCGTAAATACCATGCCGGTAGCAAACAGTCGGTGAATAAAGTTGGCATGCTGGATATCGCGAATGTTATCCAGCAACATATTGATCTGAACGTAGCCGAGCTGCTCGTCGCCGACGATTACCGGAACAAGGACTTCGTACGGTTTTTGCGAGAGCATGGCGCCGCCCGGTGGCCGTTTGACAGCATGAATACCCTTCTCCAGCTTTTTAAGTTCCCGTTTTTTGCCGATCTTGTCAGGATCGGAGGAGTCAATGATCTCACCTTCGGTGTTGATGATGTTGATCTCGTGAATCCCTTTGTCACGGGCCTTCATCAGATAGTCGGACAGCCGGGAGGTTTCCGCCTCTGAGGTAAGGTCTTCAATACTGACCTGGATGGCTTTGGATATCTCTTGCGAGCTATCCTGAATTTCGCGCACCAGGTCATTTTGGGCATACTGATTGAGCGTAAAGAGCGTCATCATCGCCAGAACCAGCAGCGAAAGCATGATCAGAATCAGCTTGGTATTCAGCTTCATGGGTGCCTTTGACAGTGAATCTATTCCACCATTTCGCCGATCAGGTCATAATCGGACGAATCTGTAATCGTGAGCGTAACGATATCGCCGACATCCGCCATTCCTGAGGTAATATAGACTTGGCCGTCGATATCCGGCGCCTGGCGCGATGAGCGCCCTTTGAGCAGCAGTTCGGTCTCTTCGCTGTACCCTTCCACAATAACCTGTTCCGTCGTACCGATCAGCGTCCGGTTGTGACGGAATGAGAGTCGTGCCTGTACGCGCATCAGCTTGCGATAACGTTCACGTTTGACCCGCTCGCTGACCTGATCGGCCATTTCAGCGGCCGGTGTCCCCTCTTCCTTCGAGAAACAGAAAACCCCCAAACGATCGAAGCGGACCTGTTCAACAAAACGCAGCAACTTGGAAAAATCCTCCAGCGTTTCACCCGGAAAACCGACAATCAGCGAGGTGCGCAGGGCGATGCCCGGGATTTCACGACGCAGCGTGTCGATCAGATCGCGAATCTGCTGTTCCGAACTGCGACGTTTCATGGCCTGCAGCACCGGATCGGATATGTGTTGGATCGGAATATCCAGATACTTGCACACTTTCGGTTCATCCCGAATCAGGGCGATCATGCCTTCGGTAATGCCGTCCGGATAGGCGTAGAGCAGCCGGATCCAGCGCAGTCCGTCAATAGCGGCCAGACGACGCACCAATGTTTCCAGTGTCGTGCCGTCACACATGTCACTGCCGTAGCGGGTGATGTCCTGGGAGATGACGTTGACCTCCTTGACTCCCCGCGCGACCAGCCGTTCTGCCTCCGCCACCAGCGCATCCAGAGGACGGGAGCGGTAGGCTCCGCGCAGCGTCGGGATAATACAGTACGAGCAGCAGTTGGAGCAGCCTTCACCGATCTTGAGGTAGGAATACCAGGCCGGCGAGGAATTCAGGCGCGGCAGCGTTTCGTCATAGATGAAATCGGGGTCACCAACATAGCGCAGCTGTCCGGCGGAACCGCTCTTCTCGGCAAGGATTTCGGCGATGCGGGGATAATCACCGGTGCCGATAAAGATATCCACCTCGGGGAGTTCAACGGCCAACTCTTCCTGATAGCGCTGCGGCAGGCAGCCGGAAACGATCAGCGTATGACAGCGACCATCATGCTTGCGCTCAGCCAGATCGAGGATGGCATCGATACTTTCCTGTTTGGCCTCTTTGATAAAAGAACAGGTATTGACGATGATGACGTCGGCGTCTTTTTCATCCATGGTTATTTCGTACTCGTTTTTAGAGAGTACCCCCAGCATGACTTCGGCATCCACCAGGTTTTTTGGGCAACCCAGGCTGACCATGCTGACTTTCTGCTTTACGATTTCGCTCAAAATATCCCCTCGCTGCTACTCTCTGAAATTAGTAAACTGCATTTCGACATCCATTTCCCTACCTTTTAAAAGCTGAATGGCATCCTGCAGGTCGTCACGATTCTTGCCGACGACCCGGACCTGATCGTCCTGGATCTGGGCCTGCACCTTCAGTTTGCTCTCTTTGATGACAGTGATGATGTCCTTGGCTTTTTCCTTGGAGATGCCCTGCTGAACGGTGATGACCTGCCGCACCAACCCGCCGGAAGCCGACTCAACCTTGCCGTACTGCAGCGCCTTGATCGAAATATTGCGCTTTAAAAATTTGGACTGCAGAACATCAACAACCGCTTTCAGCTTGTAATCGTCATCGGCCAGGATTTTTACAGAATCCTTCTCCGGCGTTATCTGACTCTTGGACCCCTTGAAATCGTAACGCTGACCGATCTCCTTGACCGCCTGGTTGACAGCATTGTCAACCTCCTGCATATCCACTTTTGAAACAATGTCGAATGACGGCATGATTGCCTCCCTCAAATAAATATTAACAGATCTGCCACAGAGTCACAGAGAACACAGCGTATAAAGCCAAGAGGAAAGACAACAATTTAAGCAAAAGGCAGCACGACGAAATTACTCTGTGCTCTCAGTGAGTCTGTGGTTGGTGTTGTTTAACCGATTTACGGTTTTATAACTTCTACTCCGGCCGGGATCTTGAAATTGAACTTTCCGTTATCGATACCCCTGTTGACCCGCGTCCGGCTGTAGTCAATGCGGGTACGATTGCCACCGGCGTCCTGGACGATCGACGAGATAATTGGAAAGAGATCCTTTACCTCGCCGGAGGCGCGCACCTGCTCAACCGCTGCGGCAGAAACCGTCAGCTGTAGCTTGGTCAGAACGGGGCTGGCTTTTTTGGGGGTCAAGTCAAGTTGATAGTTGCCGTTTTTATCCTTTGACTCGGCGGCAAAAACGACCTCAAAGTCCCGCGAAACATGGCCCAGCCCGGTCAGATACGACAGGGCGATCGAGTTCCCCCCGGCGAACATTGCAATAACATCGCTGACCATGACCTGTTGTGTATCCGCAGTATAAAACCAGACCTGCTTGCCGTTGGAGATAATCTGCTGTTTCGGCTTGATATAGTTGAAGCGGAACATGGCAGCCGACGAAGCGGGGCGTTTCAGGAACAGTTCACCATTTCCCCTCTGCGTCCGGCCGATGGCGGTAATTGTCGTACTCTGGGAAAAATCGGCCTGGACATCCTGTAGTCCGGAATACCCTTTTTCGAGTGCCGCCACTACATCCTTGAGTGCTGCCGACGGAGAAGCGGCCGAGACAGGAGACAGTGAGCTGAGCAGAATCAGCATGCCAACCACTACTGCACATATTCGATTCATGAAACGTACTCCTTGTAGGCGATACCGAGCCGTACGGTACACATCACAGAGATGCTGCGTCAACAATAAAGATAACCCGGCCGTCGCCGGTAACAGTGGCGCCGCTTATCCCCTGCAGTCCGGTCAGCGGTGATTTCAGCGGCCGCACAAAGATCTCCTGTTGGCCGCGAATGCGGTCAACGATAAAGCCGACCGGATGCCCCCCCAGATCACAGACGACAACCGGAAGCAGAGCAGTCTCATCAACTGAACCATCAAGCTGCCTGAGTGCCAGTCCCAGGCTGCGCACCGGTATATCGGTATCATCAAAAGTGATCATCTGCTGTCCGGACTCGCTACGAATAACACCCGGCTCAAGCTCCAGCGTTCGTGTCACCGCGTTGAGCGGAAAGGCGACTTCAAGCAGGCCGCACTTAACCAACAGGGCGTGAATAATCGAGACCGTGATCGGCAGTCGCAGGACAAACGTGCTCCCGCATCCCGGTTGTGACTGGATGCTCAAGACTCCGGCCAGCGCCTGGACGGCGGCCCGAACCGCATCCATACCGACCCCACGTCCCGAAATATCGCTGATCGTCCGGGCCGTGGAAAACCCCGGGATACAGATCAGCATGTACGCATCCTGCGTGGACATAGCCGCCGCCTGTTGCGCGGTGATGAGCCCCTTATCAAGAGCCGTTGATTTCAGCTGTTCCGGATCCAAGCCGCGACCGTCATCCGCTATGGTGATCTCGACATGATCCTTGTCACGGGTCATGGTCAGCCGGATTGTCCCCTGATGCGGTTTACCTGCGACCTGCCGTTCTGCAGGCGTATCCATGCCATGGTCAACAGCATTGCGCAGCAGATGAACAATCGGATCGGAGATCTCCTCCAGAATGCCGCGATCAAGCTCGATCTCCTTCCCTTCAATCTGGAAGGTGATCTCTTTATGCTGCGCGTGGGCCAGATCACGCACCAGCCGTGGGAAGCGTTCACTTATCAGGGAAAAGGGGAGCATACGTGCCCTGAAAACCTGATCGCGCAGCTCCCGCAGCAGGCCGGAAAGCTCGTGCAACGGCGCCTCCATATCCGTAGAGCCGGAGTGCCGTGCACAATCAGCCAGCCGATAACGATTGGTGATAAGTTCACCGGTGATGTTGACAAGGTGATCGAGAATTTCAGTCTTGATACGGACGCTTTTAAAGCTGTCCGACTGCCGGAATTTATGCAGTGAGGCAGCCTCGTCATATACCGGGATGTCAGCCGGTTCGGGCGACGTATTCACGGATGACGCTGTGTCACCGGTGAAGACTGAGACCCTTTCCGCTAAAAGTCCTGCATCTTCAATAATTTCAGCGCCTGATTCGACCTGAGATACCATCCTGGTCAGGGCATCGCCACACTCCAACAGCAGATCGGCAAGCGGAGCCGACATGGCAATTTCGCCGCTGCGGACATGTCCCAGCTGATCCTCCATGCTGTGAGCCAGACGGGTAATAGTTGCATACCCCATGGTGGCTGCCATGCCCTTGAGCGAATGGGCGTGCCGGAAGATTTCATCAATGACGGCACTGTCACCGGCTGCATCTTCAAGACGGAGAATCAATTCAGATAACGAAGCGAGATGAACATGGGCTTCAGAAACGAACAGATCCCGATAGGGGGACATGTCCATCGCTTAAGCCCTCAGGCTTTCTAGCACGGTAAGAACTTTTTCAGGCGTAAACGGCTTTGACATGAAGCCGCTGGCTCCCTGATCAATCGCTCGCTGCATAACGTCTTCCTGGCCGATACCGGAACAGATCACGACTTTGGAGTTCGGGCTGGTCTGAATGATTGATTCCATGAGGTCGAGGCCGTTGGAATCGGGGAGAATAATATCCAGCATGATAATATCGGGATGAAGACGGTGCAGATTTTTCATGGTTTCAATACCGCTGGCCGCCTCGGCAACGACGGTGAATCCCATGTTCACAAGGATTCCGCTCAGAATTTTGCGCATAAAGAGGGCATCATCAACAATCATAACGGTCTGGCTCATTGGTGCACCCTCGTGATTTTATCCCTTGAGTTTTATCAGCAGCAGCTCGTTGACTACCGCCGGATTGGCCTTTCCTTTGCTGGCCTTCATGGTCTGGCCGACGAAGAAGCCGAAAACCTTGTCCTTGCCGGCGCGGTACTCTTCAACCTGGCCGACGTTGGCAGCCATGATTTCATCAATAATTTTCTCGATAGCACCACTGTCGGACACCTGCACGAGCCCCTGCTCTTCAACAATCGCCAGTGGTGCTTTGCCGCTCTTCCACATCCCATCAAAAACGGTCTTGGCGATCTTGCCTGAAATCGTACCGTTGTCGATCAGCTTCAGCAGTTCAGCCAGCTGTGCCGGCGCAACCGGACAAGCTTCAATTGCCGTCCCGCTGTCGTTTAATGCCCGGGTTATTTCACCCATGATCCAATTTCCGACCGCTTTGGCATTGCCACCCGCAGCCACACCGGCTTCAAAATAATCTGCCAGGGCACGACTGGCGGTCAACACCTCGGCGTCATACTCCGGCAGCCCCAGCGTATCCATAAAACGCTGACGACGCTGTCCGGGCAGTTCCGGCAGTTCACGGCGGCTGCGTTCAACCCAGGCGTCGTCAATTACGAGCGGGACCAGATCCGGATCGGGGAAATACCGGTAATCGTGGGCCTCTTCCTTACTGCGCATCGAGCGGGTTGTGCCGCTGTTCGGGTCGAAAAGGCGTGTTTCCTGTACCACCGTGCCGCCATCCTCGATCAGGTCGATCTGGCGCTGGATCTCGTATTCAATAGCCTGCTTGACAAACTTGAAGGAGTTAACATTTTTGATCTCGGCCCGGGTGCCGAGTTTATCCGTACCGACCGGCATGACCGAGACGTTGGCGTCACAGCGGAAACTCCCCTCCTCCATGTTGCCGTCGCAGATGCCGAGCCAGGTGACGATCTGATGCAGCTGTTTCAGATAGGACACGGCTTCGTCGGACGAGCGCAGATCCGGTTCGGATACGACCTCCAGAAGCGGCGTGCAGGCGCGGTTCAGGTCGACTCCGGAACCATTCTCCAAGCCGGGTAGATCGCCATGCACCAACTTACCGGCATCCTCCTCCATATGGATACGAGTGATCCCGATCCGCTTCGGTTCATGCCTTTCGAGATGAATATCCAGCCACCCCCACTGACAGATCGGGTCTTCGAACTGGCTGATCTGATACCCCTTGGGGAGGTCGGGGTAGAAATAGTTCTTGCGGGCAAAGATACTGCGCGGCGTGATCGAGCAGTTGGTTGAGAGACCGGCCTTGATGGCAAACTCCACAACTTTCTTGTTAAGCACCGGAAGTGCGCCCGGCAATCCCAGACAGACGGGGCAAGTCTGCGAGTTGGGTTCGGAACCGAATTGCGTGGAACAGCCGCAAAATATTTTGGTGTCGGTCTTGAGCTGGACATGAACTTCAAGGCCGATAACGGGTTGGTATTTCATATGATTACTCCGGATAAGTTCTTTACACTAATCTGTAGCGCCAATATTCCGGGCGACGCTTGTGATGAGCGATAGCCATTATTCTGATACGATCAGTTTCTACAGCATATATCAAGCTGTAAGGGAAAAAGCTTAATACCTTACGTCGCAGATTGTTTGAGACCTGTTCACAGGACTCTGGATGCTCTGTTATAAAGCGCAGAGCGTTTTCGACATCATCGGTAAATGCGTACCCGAGACCCGGAACACGATCTTCGTAATAGCGGGCTGATTCAGCCATCTCAGAACGGGCGTCTTCGTGGAACGTGATTCTTATCACCTTAATGTTGTCCGCACGCTCTGAAAAACCTCTTCAGCCGGATATTCATGGGCTTTTCCAGCACGGAGATCAGCAAGGCGCCGCTCCGCTTCATCTACCCATAGCTGGAGGTTTTCAGATTCTGTGGGTGCATCGATGCTGAGAATCAACTTTTCCGCAAGAAGTGCCCGTGTATTCAAGTCCAGATTAAATAATTCATTTTCCAGTTGATGGACAGTCAGTGGCATGGAATTCCTCCTCTCCAATTTTCAAATCAAAGCCTTCCGCACATGCCACTCCGTGGCCTGCTCAAAAGCATAAGCGGCTCGCAGAATGGACTCTTCGCCGAACGGTTTCCCGATCAGCTGCAGACCGATCGGGAGTCCTTCCTCCGAAAAACCGGCCGGTAGCGACATGGCACAGGTACCGGCCAGGTTAACCGGAATGGTGAAAATGTCTGAGAGGTACATCTGCAGCGGGTCATTGATCTTTTCGCCGATCTTGAAGGCCGGCGTCGGTGCAACCGGGGTCAGTATGACATCCACATTTTCAAAAGCGGTCGTAAAATCGCGCATAATCAGTGTGCGTACTTTCTGAGCCTTGACGTAATAGGCATCGTAGTAACCGGAAGAGAGCGCGTAGGTACCGAGCATAATGCGGCGTTTGACCTCCTCGCCAAAACCTTCACTGCGGCTTCTGGTATACATATCCAGCATACCGGCGGCGCCTTCAGCCCGGTGACCGAAACGGACTCCATCGTAGCGAGCCAGATTGGAGCTGGCTTCAGCGGTAGCAACCAAATAATAGGTTGCCACGGCGTAATCGCTGTGCGGCAGTGAAACATTCACAAATTCGGCGCCCAGACGCTGATAGGTAGCGATAGCGGCATCCATGGCCCGCTGTACATCCGGGTCGAGGCCGTCGATAAAGTACTCTTTCGGCAGACCGATGCGCAGCCCTTTGACGCCAGAGTTCAGACCTCCGAGATAATCAGGAACGGGAGCGTCAACGCTGGTGGAATCCAGCGGATCGTGCCCGGCTATTGCTCCCAGCAGTATGGCGCAGTCGCGTACATCACGGGTCAACGGCCCAACCTGATCAAGCGATGATGCGTAGGCAATAACCCCGTAACGCGAAACACGCCCGTAGGTAGGCTTTAACCCGACGCAGCCGCAGTGCGAAGCCGGCTGACGGATGGAGCCGCCGGTGTCGGTGCCGAGCGTTGCCGTGGCCAGGCGGGCGGCAACCGCTGCAGCCGAACCGCCCGATGAGCCGCCGGGAATACAGGCTGTATCCCACGGATTACGGGTGCTGCCGTACGCACTGGATTCGTTGGAAGAACCCATGGCAAATTCGTCCTGATTAAGTTTGCCCAAAAGGACGCTCCCCTGTCCGACCAGTTTTTCCCAGGCGGTTGAACTATAGGGGGGCACAAAGTTATTCAGAATACGAGAACCGCAGGTGGTACGAACACCTTCCGTCAGAAATATATCTTTCAGCGCCAGCGGGATGCCGGTAAGCGGCTGGCAGTCGCCGGCAGCAATCCTTCTGTCGGCTGCCGCAGCGGCAGCCAGCGCCGGTTCCGGCGTAACGGTGATAAAAGAGTTGATCTGCGGTTCCACGGCATCAATCCGCTCCAGCATGGCGGACGTCGCCTCAACGGAAGATATTCGCTTTGCTATAAGCGCTTCGTGCAGATCATATATGGTCAGGTCGGAAATATTCATGGTCGCTGTATCCTTGTCTATTCGATCACTTTGGGTACTTTGAAGAAGGTGGCGGCTCGCTCGGGGGCATTGGCAAGCGCCTTTTCAGCACCGATGGCAGGACGTACGGCATCTTCACGGAAGGCGTTTTCCATCGGCACGGCGTGCGAGGTGGCAGAAATGCCATCCGTATCCAGTTCTTTGAGTTTTTCAACATATCCCAGAATGGCATCCATCTGGCCTGCAAAAAGCTCTTTTTCGGCGGCAGTCAGCTGCAACCGGGCCAGACGCGCGACATGTTCAACATCTGATACCGTAATTTTCATGAATCAGCTCCGCTAAATACGTTAAATTGACGCGCGGTTGTATCATGAAATCGTTGCCTTTACAAGGTTGTTCAGGGGTTTGAACTGGTGTAACTATTTTTTACTTGACACGTCAACGCTCTTTCAGTAGGTTATGCCTCTTCAAAAAAAACATGTCCTGCTTCGTCAGGCTGTAGCCCGTGTGAGGATTTATATGAGAACAGAAGTTGCTCGAATCGATGATGTAAAACGTGACTGGTACGTGGTTGATGCTCAGGATGCTGTTCTGGGACGCCTTTCTACCCGGATCGCCGGTATTTTGCGCGGCAAGAACAAAGCTATCTATACCCCCAGTGTTGACACCGGTGATTTTGTCATCGTCGTAAACGCTGAAAAGATCGCTCTGACCGGCCGTAAACTGGCTGACAAAATCTATTACAACCATTCCGGATACACCGGTGGCCTGAAAGAGTCAACGGCTGGTGAGCTTCTGGCGAAAAAGCCGGAAGACCTGATCAAACGCTCCGTGAAAGGCATGCTCCCCAAAAACAAACTTGCCCGGGCCATGCTCAGCAAGCTCAAGATTTATGCGGGCCCGAGTCATCCTCACGCAGCCCAGCTACCTAAACAACTGGCACTTTAATACTCCAAGGAGAAGATTTATATGGCCGCAGTCAGCTATTATGGAACAGGTAAACGCAAGAGCTCTATCGCTCGAGTATGGCTTAAACCTGGTGTAGGCACTTTTACCGTTAACCACAAGACCCTCGATGAATATTTCGGTCGCGAAACTTCCAAAATGGTTGTTCGTCAGCCGTTTGAACTGGTCGAAAAAGTCGGCATTTTCGATGTGTTCGTAAATGTCTCGGGCGGCGGAGACACGGGTCAGGCCGGTGCCATCAAACACGGCATCACCAAGGCTCTGCTATTGCACGACCCTGAACTGCGCGGCGTTCTCAAAAAAGCCGGTTTTATTACGCGCGACTCACGTATCAAAGAACGTAAGAAGTACGGCCGTAAAGCTGCGCGCGCCCGCTTCCAGTTCTCCAAGCGTTAAGCACCGGTTTACATCTCGTTGGAAAAAAGGGGAGATCCGCAAGGGTTTCCCCTTTTTTATAATCCAAAACCCGGAGGAAGTTTATGCACCTGGAAAATCTGCAGTTTGATGTCAGTGAAGGAATTGCCACCGTAACGATAAACCGTCCCGCAGCCATGAATGCAATGACAGAATCAACGCTGGAAGAACTGGAACAGGTAGTTGCCACGATTGGACAGAACCGGGACATCAGGGTGGCGATTCTGACCGGCGCCGGGTCAAAAGCGTTTGTTGCGGGAGCGGACATTGCCGCGCTACGGGATATGAGCTCGACCCGGGCACGAGAAATGGCCCTTCTGGCGCACCGCACCTATGCCGCCATTGAGAATTCATTCAAACCCTTTATCGCTGCGGTAAACGGCTATGCGCTGGGTGGCGGCTGCGAGCTCTCAATGGCCTGCGATATACGGATTGCCTCTGAGAATGCAAAATTCGGTCAGCCGGAAATCAATATCGGCATACTGCCCGGCTTCGGCGGCACCCAGCGACTCCCGCGATTGGTTGGAAAAGGGCGCGCGCTTGAAATCATCTTGAGCGGAGACATGCTCGACGCTCCTGAAGCCTTGCGCATCGGACTAGTCAACAGGGTCGTTCCGCAGACTGAATTGGCGGCTGCCGCGAGGCAACTGGCGCAGAAAATTGCAACCAAAAGTCGCATTGCCATCCAGCTCTGCAAACAGGCTGTCAGTAATGGGTTGGAAATGGACCTGACCAAGGCATGCGCCTATGAAGCGGAACTGTTCGGCTACAGTTTTTCAACGAGCGACCAAAAAGAGGGAATGTGCGCCTTCCTTGAAAAAAGGGCGGCTGTTTTTCGAGACTGCTGAGCCGGTCCGTATGAACTGATACGGATGCAGATCCGGTCACACCCTCTGCACTTCTTCTTAAAATCGTGGATCGGGGAGTGTTTTTTTAGCTTGCCAGACAGCATCTATCTGCTGTCTGGCTTTTTATCGCCTTTTTTTGTGATATACATCACATTTTAACGCACGTGATCATGTAATAAGTTGATCACACATTATCTGCTATAACATTTTTCTATTTATGTTGATCTTTAAAAAACGAATACTAACGAGCTATTAAAATTTCAAACAACCGCGAGACTCTGTTTTTGAAACGCTGTTGAAACCAAATTGTCACACATATTTAACAAAGGTATAAATTTTGAGGAACCACTCGTGGCAGACGATAATACTAAACCATTCGTGAGGATGGGGCGGAAAACCTATTGGGTCTCACCGAGACAGCCGGGGCACCGAAATGTCGCGTGATAAGCGACCTGACACATCAGGCGTTACTCACAGCTACGAAAGGAGAGTTATCATGTCAGAAAAAAATTTCCGCAGCACATCCATCGAATCAGCGAGCAAAAAAAGTTGGCGGTTGTTCTCGTCTGTTGTCGCAGTACTTCTTTTGGCTCTCCCTCTCACCGTGCAGGGCGCAACACCTTGGTACTCGCAGGGAGAAACGCATGTATTAACCCTCACCGAGAATGGAAAAGTGTGGGTTATGGGTGGAAATGAGTTCGGACAGCTGGGAAATGGTACCTTTGAGAATGAAGAAGAGGTAACGGAACCTGTTTTAATTAAAGGGCTGGATGACATTATCGCCGTATTGACCGGCGGAAATCATTCTGTTGCCCTGAAAAAAGACGGGACCGTATGGACGTGGGGATTTAATCGTACCGGGCAGCTTGGAAACGGCACAACGGAAGATTCGGCCGTTCCGCGCAAAGTTGCCGGACTTGCCAATATCAAAGCCATCGCTGCAGGCGGTGCTCACGTAGTCGCCTTGAAAAACGACGGCACCGTCTGGGTGTGGGGGGGGAATTCTTCCGGGCAGCTCGGGACCGGCGATAGCAAAGATTATGCGACGCCAAAACAGCTGACCAGCCCGCAGGATGTCGTTGCAATTGCTGCCGGCACTTATAACACTTCGGTCTTAAAAAACGATGGGACCGTCTGGTCGTGGGGCTTTAACGGTTCCGGTCAGCTTGGTAATGGCAGTAACACGAAAAGCAGAACCCCCGTCCAGGTTGCCGGGCTGGATAATGTGCATGCAATTGCCGCCGGCAATCATCACGTAGCCGCATTGAAGCATGATGGAACGGTATGGTCGTGGGGTAATAATGACACCAGCCAGTTAGGCACGATGACCGCTTCCTACAGCCCGCTACCGGTCCAGGTACAGGGAATCAGTGAGGTGGCCGACATTACTGCCGCGCTTGGCCACACTATTGCTATCGCCAAAAATGATACCGTCTGGGCCTGGGGAGAAACCGGTGGCGGACAGTGGGGTAATGGTGTTTCGATGACCGGCAGCGCCGCGCCTGTAATGGTTGCAGGCTACAATGGCCCGGTCACTGTTGCTGCCGTCGTAAATCCGAGTACCGTATTACGAGACGGATCCATAATGATGGCGCAGGCCAATTCCGACAAAAGGGCTAAAGCGTATCTGAAACAGGCGGAGGTTGTCGTCACGGCATCGCGTTAATCAACAATCAGGGAAAAATGAAGAAAGGAACAAAAAATGAATATGTCTATGAGCAAGGTTGTAGTAGCAGCATCACATATCTGTCTGGGACTGACACTGGTATCAGTTCCTGCCAGTTGGGGCGAGGAACAGGAAATTACCAAAGCATCGCACTGCGCATTCTCTGTGTATCTTGAGAACCCTGACAATCGGGCCAGATACGAGAAAGCTCTTTCAAAGGGGCGTAACAAATATGCCACCGTGAATAATCGTCATAACGCTGCCGTATATAGTGTGATCGCAAAAACGGGGTACAGTGCCGAAAATGGTAAAAATCTGGACTCATTTTCGGCAGGCTGCCTGGCCTGCCATGACGGCATCTCCGCTTCCAAGGTCAAACCAACTATCATAAACATGCCGGGCAATAAGAGTATCGTAAAGATGATTTCAACGAAACACCCGATCGGCATGGATTACGAGAAATACTCCGCACGAAATACGTCGCTGAAGAGCCTAGATACTCGGGATAACAGTCTGGCGCTGGCCGAAGGGCGGGTCGGCTGCATCACCTGTCATGACCCGCTTAATTCCAGCCCCAACCATCTGCGGGTTACCGAATCCGGAATCGACCTCTGTACGGCATGCCACAACGTATGATGTAATGCGACTATGAAAGCAGCAAAGAAATTACGTGCAGCAGCAGACCGATAACACCGCCGACCAACGTTCCGTTCATGCGAATAAACTGAAGGTCGGAACCGATACTGAGCTCGATTTCGTTGACGTAATCATCATGTTCCCATGCCTGGACCGTTTCTGAAATATGCCGTGCGACGCCTGTTCGCACGGCATCTCCATATTTTATCACCAGCTTTTCGAGATGTTCGTCCAATGATCGCTGTAATTCGCGGCTTTTCGACAGGGTACGTCCCAAGCCGGTAAGTGCCTCGGCGATCTTCTCGCGTGTTTTTGAATCCGGCTGTTTCAGATCATGACTCAACCAGTTTTTAATATCGCCGCCGAGGTTTTTCACATAGTCGGCCAGAAACGGGTTCGACATCGTTTCACGCTTGATCGCCTCTATGTTGCCCCGCAAGAGCGGATCTGATTTCAATCTCCCGACAAATTCCGTTACCGCAGTATCAAACGAGTTTCTGAGCTCATGTGTAGCGTCTGCGTTAACCGTCTGGATATATTCGTTTATCTTGGCGACAATCTTTTCACAGGCCCCTTTTGAAAACTGATCCCGATTGGGGATGAAGGTGAACAACAGAGGATATTCCTTGGCCACCAGTGCTTCAATCGATTTTGCCAGTTTAGCTTGCGCATCCGGCATTGCCAGCCAGCCGGCCAGGCGGCCCAACAATTCGTCGAGAACAGCCTGGTGACGATTGTTATTTCTGAGTGTCTCTATGAGCCCTCCTACTGAAGAGGAGAGATCAATGCTTTCAATGCGGTCACACAGTATGCCGCGCAGAATTTTTTGAACACGTTCGTCATCTATAAAGTCCAGAGAATCCGAGAGTGCACGACTGATACCTGCAGACAAACCCTCAGCATTGCTGCGAGACATAAAATATCCGGCCAGTCGCCCGGCGGGATTCTGCTCCCGCAGCTTGATGATCAAGGTTTCAGGAGCCAGAAACTTGTCGCGGATAAAATCCGCCAGGTTCCCGGCAATGGCATTTTTCTTGTTCTTGATTATCGCCGTATGCGGAATCGGAATCCCCAAGGGATGGCGGAATAGCGCCACCACGGCAAACCAGTCGGCCAGTGCGCCAACCATGGCCGCCTCGGCAAAAGCGGCGACCCACTCCCAGGCACCACCCCCTTTTTGGCTGCGGGCGATCACAAAGAGCAGCGCAGCGGCAATCATCAATCCACTTGCAATGGTTTTGTTTCTGCTCAAAAGACGTTTTCTGAAATCCACTTTCATTCTCTCCATAAAAAGTTACCGTTCACCGCAGGTCCGGATTGAACCCAGTGCGGATAAAAGATCCTTGTACCTCCATTTTCATGAATTTACCACCTCTTTTAATCCTGAAATGTATTACCTACAGCGGAATATAATCTGGATATTTAATAATGCTGCGATTATAGTACGTATCAGCCTTGGCGCGCAGTGTCGGGCATCTGGCGGAAGAACTCTGCACACGAAACCCTCATTACGATGGAGGAAAAAATGAAAGGAGCTGCATCCATGTTGAAAATTGCAATTGTGGGGGCCAGCGGTTACACCGGACTTGAATTGATTCGTATCCTGCACCGTCACCCTGGTGTGACGCTTTCCTGCCTGACTTCGGAGCAGAGCTCCGGAAAACGGATCTCGGATATATTTCCGACCTTGCGCGGTCGTTGCGACATGATTCTTGAGAATCTCGAACCGGTGCGGGTTGCAGACAAGGCTGACATCATCTTTACCGCCCTACCGCACAAGGCGGCCATGGAGGTGGTACCGACGTTTCTTAAACTGGGCAGGAAGGTGATCGACCTGTCAGCTGATTACCGTCTTTCAGATCCTGCGGACTATGGTGAGTGGTATCTGCCGCACATTAATCCGGCTAATTTGAAAAAAGCGGTCTATGGACTGGCGGAAATCAGGCGTGCCAAAATCAAGGGGGCCAAACTGGTTGCCAATCCCGGCTGCTATCCGACCAGTATTATCCTTGGACTGGCGCCATTGCTCAAAAAAGGGCTGATCGATCTGACGAGCATCATAGCCGACTCGGCCTCCGGCGTGACCGGCGCCGGTCGCTCGGCTAAAGTGGACAGCCTCTACTGCGAAGTAAATGAGGGCTATCGGGCCTACGCAGTCGGAGGAGTCCATCGTCATACGCCTGAAATTGAGCAGGAGCTGTCGCTGCTGGCCGACGCACCACTCAAAATAACCTTTACCCCGCATCTGGTGCCAATGGATCGCGGTATCCTCTCAACTATCTACGCAACGCCGACATCAGCACTTACCACTGATGCCATCAGGCAGCTGTATTGTGACTTCTACAAAGACGAGCCGTTTGTGCGGGTACTTGCAGACGGCACCCTTCCTTCCACCGCCTTCGTGCGCGGTTCCAATTTCTGCGATATCGCACCGCTGGTGGATGTACGCACCGGGCGTATTGTGATCGTCTCGGCGATCGATAATCTGGTCAAGGGCGCTTCCGGTCAGGCGGTGCAGAATATGAACATCATCTGCGGTTTTCCCGAAACGATGGGGCTGGAAGGCCTGGCACTGTTTCCCTGAAAATTCAACTTGTTTCAAATCAGATGGCCTTGTCACCCGTCATGCTCTTCTCATAAAGCAGACGAAATTCAGCAGAATCTGGAACCGGCGTATCGTAAGTTTGACGAAACAGTGCGAACGACAGGGTTGGTTTGGGCGGATGGTGTCTTGAGAAAATGTTTAAGCGTAGAGCCAGATCTCGTAAGCGTTTGATCTGGACAACGCTAAAACAGAAATGCAAGCATGTTTGATTCCAAATGCATGAGACTCTTTCCTGCCTCAGACCTCAGTAGGTGCCCGCGATATAGGCACAATTAATGCTAACCGGCCATCCCCCCGATTTGTAGTGTTGACCGGTTCACGCGCACGCGTGCGGGGGGCTGGTCAACTAGTAGTTGAAAAAATTGAAACGAAACAGGAGAGACTATGGCAAAGATCGAGAACCACAAATACAGCATTGAAGAGGCATTTCGCGAGTGCTTTTACATAGTCCCAGATTATCAGCGTGAGTATGTCTGGACTGACAAGGAAGTCCACCAACTCCTTGACGACATCAACGACGAAATAAATGGACAATCACTTCATCGGCACCATCCTGGTGTCGCCAGCCACCTTGAAAAATCATTATGAAGTAATAGATGGTCAACAGCGCCTGACGACTTTCTTTTTGCTACTTTGCGCACTTAAGAACCTGTTCAAGGGAGAATCTCAAGAATCGACTATCAGCGGCTTGATCTCCACCAGCTATACCGACGGCAACGGTGATACCCAAACCAGCCTGAAGCTTGAACCCCGTTATGAAAATGCCGGCGAGATAATGAACAAGCTGGTGGAATTGAATGAAGAGCCAATCAAAACGAGAAATGCAGTGCAGGCTTCTGGAATCACCTCTTTTGGCTCCTTGGAGAATATCATAAATGCATACGGAACCATCTATCGCTATCTGCAAGAAAACTACAAAGAGAAGGCAACGCTGAAAAAATATTGGGGATACCTGGCAAACAATGTTGTCTTTATCCAGATATCCACCGATATCAGCAGCGCCCTGAAGATATTTGAGACTATCAACGAGCGCGGTGTCGGTCTCAATCCGATGGATCTGCTGAAAAACCTGCTTTTCACCCACGTTAAAACCGATGAGTTCACCAAGCTGAAGGATGAATGGAAGAAGATCACCAAGCCGCTGGAAAAACAGAAAGAAAAGCCGCTCCGTTTCCTTAGATATTTCCTGATGGCAAACTACAAGATCGAGAACGACCGCAGCGACGCAATCGTACGGGAAGATGAAATCTATGACTGGTTTATCAACAAGAAGAACGCTGCGCTTTGCGATTACAGCTTGAAGCCGTTCGAGTTTGTTCGCAAGATCATCAAGAATGTCGAGTGGTTCATTGCCTTCTCATCTGGCAAGGGCAATGATGGCCTCGACAATCTGTGCATGGATAACCTGCGGCGGCTCTGCGGCGGGGCCTTCAGTCTGCATTATGTGCTGCTCCTCGCTGCCAGCACATTCCCAAAAGCACTTTTTGACCATTTTGTCCAGCAGTTGGAGAGCTTCCTGTTTTGCTACATTTTCACCAAAACACCAACGAAGGATCTGGAGCGGAGTTTTTCTGTATGGGCAGATGAACTGCGGACAATCGCCGGGATAACAGATGCCACTGAGCAGAAGCAAAAGCTGAACGAATTTCTGAAGGAACGGTTCAACAAAAATATCCAGGCAAAACAGGGTGAGCTTGCCGATGATCTGAAACGCTATACTCTCAATTCGATGCAGCAGTACCGGACACGTTACCTACTGGCCAAACTGACCCAATACGTTGACATGGCCTACAAGGGCCTCATAACACCGGGATCGTTGCAAGACTACACGGTTCTCGAAATTGAACACATTCTTCCGAATAACCCCCAGCAGGGTTTGCGTGACGACTTCACCCTGAACAACCCCGGCAAGCCATACGATCTCTACAAAACGATGCTGGGGAATCTTACCCTGCTGGAAAAACCGATAAACATTGTCGCCAGCAACAACTTCTTCCAGACGAAAAGTGCCGAATACAAGAAGTGCAAGTATTACCTTACCAACAGCATTGTCGAGCTTACCACCGTAGGCAACAACTCATCCATCAACCGGATCAATGCCAAGCTCCAGTCGTTCACTGTCTGGGATGCCGCTGCGATAGAAAAACGGCAGGAACTTCTAAGTGATCTGGTCTCCGAAATTCGGAAAATCGAAGAGGTTGAAGCACCCTAATGGCTCGCAAGGCAAAAGGAGAGACGCTTCCAATTTATTATACTTTCTCAAATATCTTGACTCGGTTCACTAATATGTTAACATTGACTCCATGAGACGGATAGACTTTTACAAAACGGCTACTGGTGTTTCACCTGTTGAAGAGTTCCTCGACACGCTTTCCGACACCCAAACCAAAAAAATATTGTGGGTTATGAAGTTGGTGAGAGAACTAAATCCCGTGCCGTCTCAATATTTCACAAAACTGGTGAATACAGAC